>Ga0182008_10000019_pt1 | contig 229240 bp, 230 predicted proteins | sample Sormic07211129_1_FD_120482 | JGI IMG/M metagenome (GOLD analysis project Ga0182008, IMG submission 120482) | Rhizosphere microbial communities from Sorghum bicolor, Mead, Nebraska, USA - 072115-129_1 metaG | ecosystem: Host-associated > Plants > Roots > Rhizosphere | place: USA: Nebraska... | reverse complement strand
TTTGATTCCATGGCAATGGACAAGTTAAACACAGCCCGTCTGAACTTTGTCAATTTGACCAAGTACCGGATTCACGACGGTAGCTATGTTCTGGTAAACGCCGAGGTCAATCAAGATCAGGTGTATGCACAGGTTCTTCCTGGCCTGATGTCGGTAATCGACTTCATGAAGAAACGCCCTAAAACTGGGGTGTAACTGGTTCAGATGTTATAGTCCACAAACAAGAGGTTAGGGTTATGACACCTGATGACGAAATGCGTCAACGGCTTCACCTGGATGCTTTGGGTAAAGTCTACTCGACGATGCCTGCTGACCGGCCATCGTGGAACCCAAACGGACTGAAGGAGAATCCTGGTTTTGTTAAACCACTGGAACCACCTAAACAGTTCGGTTACGGCATGGAACTGAACCTACCGAAGAAATAGGAGTAAGCATGAAGCTCTACCATTACTCCGACAATCAGTATGACCAGCTACAAAGCCGTCGTGTATCGGGACTACCGGGTCCTGAGGGTATTCGGGTTTCCGATGATTATTTCGACCACATCTCGTTCTTCTTCGATCCCATCCCCTCTAAACTTATGCCAGAGATCTTTTATAAAGGTCATCCGTTCTGGCACAAAGGTCACAAGCTTTATGAGCATGTGATCGAGGTGGACGATCTGGAAGATGAGTTCAACTTCCGTGTAGTAGAAAGTGAACGCAAGACTGCTTTACTGGATGAGTTCTCCAAAGAGCATAATTGGGAAGATGACAACCCAAAGACACTGGCTCTGTGGAATGTAGAACTGTTCAAGATGCAAAAGAAGTACGGAGAGGTTGGTTTCAACAAAGCTGCTCTCAAAGCGTTTCTTAAGACCCTGCCACGTGACGTTACGCGGTACGGGTACCTGGCTGCCAAAGCACGTCCCGATTTTGATTGGGGTTACAACAAGTATGCTGCCAACGTTCCGCACATCATGCTGTACGTGCGCACAGGTATCATACCGGTTAAGCAAGTGTTCGAGTTGACCATCGGTAGCGACACCCGGAAGAAAGTTGTTTAGACCACGTTATAACCTCTCCTAGCCTGTTTGGGCTAGGAGAGGTTATTTAAGATACATTCGTTTTCAAGCCTATATTACTTCTGTGATTAAGACAATTAAGTCTTTCATACTCCGGAGTATTACCATGACTACTTTTAACACCGCTCTCGTAGAACGTAACTTCAAATCCGTTCTGGAAAAGATCGCATTCGAAGTACCATTCGAAGCCGAATGGAAAAATGACACTGGTTACTTTGACCATGCTGTTGACTGCTACGTGCCTGAAGGCCGTGTGGTTAAATCGACGTGCCCTACCACCAAGCGTCGTATTATCCTGGTGGGTACTGTACTGGGTACAGTGGTTGTGTTTGAACGCTACACACCAGACATGGATCAGGCGTTCATCCTGACATGGCATGCACCAAAGGCATTGCGTGCATTCATCGGCGAACCAGCGCTGACCTCTGACACGCTGGAGCGCATCGTGTGCACTTACTACCCGCAAGAGAACATCAGCAAGCATGTTGATGCTCTGATCGATGCGGGCGTTAAAGCGCGTAAGGTGCTGGCTGAAAAAGCTATCGCAATGGCAACAGCTCCAGAGAAGGGTGTCACCTGCCGTGTAGTACCAGACGACGAAGTTACCAGCGATACACGTCCATTGGTGATTTCGGAAACTCGGCCACTGACCAAGTTCGAAGCGATCGTTGCGGCCACTAAACAGGTTAACGGTCTGGTGCTGGATGACCACCGCGCTCCTAACGGTACACTGCAACTGTGTGGTCTGGCCACCCTGGACAAAGGTGATTCATCTATCACCGTTGCCCTGATCAAGGACGACTACTTCTCGTTGAACGAAGTTTACCTGGGGGCCGATGGCAAAGTGCGTGTCTCCACTCGTGCAGTGGGCGGCGTTATCCACACGCCAAAACGTGACGGTGTAACTGTAGAAGCTGGCATCGCTACGTACAACGCAGAAGCTCGCTCGGCCAAATGGTCGTGCGGGACTGTTGAGAACGTAACAATGTTCTAAACCGGGCATGAAAGGCAGGGGAGAAATCCTCTGTCTTTTATTTTTTGGGGGATTAGGAATATTCCTCTTCATCAAGGAGTTAGTTATGCGATTGCTTACCGCGCTGTTTCTTATCTTTGTTTCGGTAGTTGTCCATGCTGGAGTTATGGATGGCATACCCAAGGATAAGCAAGAAGATGTTCTGTTGAGCTGTGACACAGAAGACGCCAAAAGCCTGCTAGTTCTGCGTGACCCCAAGACAGACACCTTTACGATTCTCTACGGCAAGGATTTGATTCAGCCGGAACAGACCGTCGTTAAACTGGGCAACGACATGGGTACCTCCTACCACCATTCAGCGGCGGAAGCAACCGACACTCGAGAGATCTACTCGGCGGATGGAAAAGAATTCACTACAGTGGGTTACATGGATAAGGGTGGTGTCATCTCAGCGTATTACAAACTACAAACAGGTGTGACAGTGTTAATCTCGGATAAATGTACGGCTGCTAGCATCAGTACTGCATTTGATTTCTCTGAGAACTTTGCCAATATGACCACAGTTGATTAAAGTGGCGGGAGGGTTTCCTCCCCCTACTCTTTCTTTTATTTTTTTGCTCTAATTCTCAGGAGTACCTTATGAACCGCTTTCGTGCGGCGGACCGCAAAAACTTCCAGCTCTTTCAGGGCGTCCTTACTGTTGTTGGTAACTACCTACCTTTGGACTTTATCTTCACCATTTTCAACCATATGAAGAAGAACCCAGAGGGTTACGATCATGCATGGCTGTACAACGCCCTGTGTGCCACCAAGGAGCTCGCTGCACTTCATTCCCTACCCGATGGTACACTTCACATCATGTACGCTGTCACGATGCTCATGGAGACGGGTAAACGGTATGACGGTGTTACCCCCGATGCATCAGCAGCCTTTGCCGTCGTATTCTTAAATGAACGTGCTGATGGTTTCTTTACCGACGAAGATATTCAAAGTATTTACAAGAGCTGTCGTCGTGTCAGTTTATTGAACCTGCGTCCTTCAGTGGATACTATCGTTGCTGTCATTGCCAATGAAGTTCGTTTATTAACCGATGTCTTCTACCCAGATCATGCAAAAGTGGTAGTTGAATTTGTCAGAAACAATTCTACGCCTAATCTTAGCCCCATGGACCCTGATGAATGGTGCAAGGCGTTGGCTAGTAGTTTTGCTGAACGCTTTGGCCGTCGTGGAACGGCGTGGAAAACGCTGCCAGTTATGGTCCTTAACAACAAGCAGGAGCAGTTAAGAAACTTCCAGGTACTTGCTGACGACGCGGATTATGTCAGTGGTCTTGTGAAGAATAACTATAACCGCATTTTTGCTCGAAGGTAATAGGTATGTCAGAGTTCATCATGGATTTGATAACGGTCATGATCTGGCTAACCGTTATTGTCTTACTGGTGATCAGGCGAAAGGAACGGCGTGGATTACTCTACGGCTTGACCTTAACCGATGACGGTATGACGTTCTGGTATAGATTAGGAATCTATGCTGGGACTGTAACTATGGTTCGTGATGTGATGGTAAAGGAGCCCCAGCTTTCCGGAAATGTTGTAGGCTGGCTGTGTCGCTTCCCTGTTCGTTATACGAACAAGGAGATGTGTAACTACATCAGGATGTACGCTCCCTTCTGTTCTGATAAGACTCCTCATTCACAAGACCTGTGGATATTTAACGAGGTGGTCAATCGAAACAACAACGCTTTGATCAGTGTTTATGGTCAGGTATTTGTGTTTGACAATCGCGATGGTAAAGGCTTTTATTGAAAAAGCAGCTATAAGCCCCTCCACCCCGAAAAGGGTGGAGGGGCTTATATTTACGCTTGGTGCTTAACCCAGGTAATCAGCTGCCTCGGCCGCTACGGTCGCTTGCGCTTGCGTCATGCGTTCGATGGTACCTGCGTTAGCCAGGTTTTCCAGAATCGCAGTGCGTTCCTGGAAGCCAGACGGAGCAGTCACTGCGTCAGGGTTGAACAGTGGCAGCAGTGCCAACATTTTGCGAGCGATCTGTTTCACCGCGAGGGTGTCCATTTCGATCACACCGGTGAATTCCATCTCGATAGAGCGGATCTGGTTTTCATCGGCTTTGTTGCGTTTGATCTCGATCGGAACGGTCGTGGTCGGCTGACCCGCTACCAGGATCGCGGCGTGAGCTACGTCCTTCATGTTGCGGGTTGGCTCGAAGTAGATCGCCGAGTACGAGGTGTCGTCGAGCAGCATGTCTCCTGGATCGTCCAGGATGACCATTTTGGCGTTCAGGATCTCAGGGTCCATTACACCCCAACGCGACCAGGTCTTCAGCATGTGAGTGAATACTTCACCTTCCACGTCGTAGGCCTTGTGGGTCACGCTACCCAGGGAACGGGTAGCACCGGTTGCCACGGACATTTTGTGACCTGTCCACTCCATCGAACCGAAGTTGATCTCTGTGGAGTCACGGATGCCGCTCCATTCCTGCGAACGGTTCTCGAAGAACGCTTTGCACAGGGAATGAAGTTTGGTACCACCCGGCAGACGGGAGAAGAACTGAGGGGTACTCAGGACAATACACCAGCCCTGTTGAGACACATGAGGCTGAGCCGACATGTACTCGAAGATGTTGCCTGCCCAACCGTACATGCCACCGGCGTCGCCATCGATGACGGGACGATTACCGAGGTCCAAGGCCTCGACAAACGGGTCACTCGTTGGCATCAACGTGGTGTCTGTACGGTGCGGGTAGTTAGTATCAGCAGCCATAACTACTTACTCCTTACGAGTTGGTGGCCAGATCTTCTTCGTTGTAGGCGAAGAGGTCCAGGTTCATCATGTACTTACCCTTGTTGAAGTAAGCATGGGCGATAGTGTTCATCACAGCACGACCACCCGGTTGGGTCTCGTCGTAGCTTGGTACGAACGTGATGGACTTGCACAGGCCACCGAGGCGATCGCGGCATTTGCGTTCCGCGCCGTCTTTGAAGTTAGCCACGTAGTCGGAAGCCGACAGCGAGGTGTCACCGCAGACGTTGTTCCACTCGTCTTGTGCGATCTTTTCGATGCACACGCAGAGGAAGTTGGTGACCAAGTCCTTCAGCACGGAATCCGCGTTCGGGTACAGGGTAACCAGGCATGGACGGAACATGGTGTCAGTATTGCGCGTACGCAAAGTGATACCACCGTTGGTGAAGTTGTCACCGGCGACGAAGTCTTCCTCGAACTCGATGTTAGGCGAATGCATGGTCCGCAGGTTACGGTTGTCCTTGCTGTCAGGCGAGAACGCTGCACGGATCACACCAGCGCTGTTACCAGCGAAGAGCGCAAACGCGTAAGCCAGGTCGAGGTTACCCGACATTGCATCAGCGCTCTTCTCGTCGATAACGTAAGCTTCGATGAGGTTGACCGCCGAACGGCAGGTTGGAGTGCCCCAGTACTGGGATTCCGGGAACAGCTTGGCTTGTGCAGACAGCGCAGTGAAGCGCGAGTACACGTCGGCCAGGGTGTTGGTCTTGCCTGGCGTAAATACAGTCGCATCTGGAATCACGATGATGTCTTTACGGCTGGCCAGCAACTGTACCGAGAGGTCTTTAACTTCCTGGGAGAAACCAACGTCCCAGTAGAAAGATTGACGGTTCTTGGTGTAGTTCTTGGTTTCGGTACCGGCGAGGTACTCGGTCATGTCCAGCGCCATCAGCTTGTTGTTAACTTCCCAAGCTTGAACGTTGGTGATCGGGTACTTGGCGTTGGCCAAGACGTTGAACGGATCGTCCAGTGCAGGCACGGTCACGTACGCCGGCAGTTTGCCATCGGCATCCAGGAATGGCGAAACGCCACCGCTGGCTTTAACCGAACCGGTCATGTCCCAGGTCACTGCGCCGGTGTTGACGAGTGCGTAGTACGGGGCACCGTTGTGGTTTACGCAGGTGAACGGGTTCATCTGCTGGAACGGGAACTGGCTCACATCGAGCATGTTCGGGTTGTTCGGCTCTTCAACGGCGTACATCGCCTGGCACAGCGAGGTGATGTGGTCTTCGTAGACGTAGACGTCGTTGAACGGCTGGTGAACAGGAACAACCTTACGGTTGACGTTCGTGCCTGTGAACTGGCCGAAACCGTCTTTGATGCTGAACTTCACACCATTGACTTCGGTTTTGAACAGGGTGTACGAAACAGTTTCCAGACGTTTTGGCGTCTTGGAGAAGCTGCGTGCGCCGATCTCGGTTTCGGTGAACATCTTCAGATCGAACGGGAACACGCCAGTGGCGGTCACGAATTCCGAAACTGCACGCCAGTTAACGTTGTTATCGGTAACACCGGTAACCAGGCCACCGCGGTTGTACTGATCGCCCACACCACACACCGCTTCGTAAAGCGGGTAAACGATGGTGTCAGGCACAGCCGGGATTTCACCGTTGGCTGGAGTGCCGGCAATGGTACGACGTTGCAGGCCACCGACCGCTACACCTTTCTTCGCTTCAGGATCAGGTTTGATCTCGATGCTCAGTGCAGTGGTGAAGGTATCGCCGGTTGGAATCTTTGCGCCTTGAGCATCACGCTTGAACTTACCAGCCAGGTCACGCTCGTAGTCTGCCAACTCTACCAGTTGAACGAACGCAGAGATTGCCACACGGGCAACTTCTTTGTTAGCCGATACACGGCGAACACCGATGGCTGCTTGACCGCCCTTGATGAGCTGACTAACCAGCGCAGAGTTCGGGTTGTAGAAGGGGGTGGTGTGGTCCAACACGTTGCCGAACTTCTTGGTGAAGTCAGCAGTGGAGATCCACTGGGTACCCTTATCTTCCGCCAAATCACCCACAGGAGTGACCATGGTAATGACCGGAAGGTGCAGTGGATACGTCGGGGTGGAGATAGTGTAATCGGGGATCGACTTGTCGTTGATACCACGATTATTCACTTTCCCCGGAATGATGCTGTTAAGAACAGTCATGGAGAACCTCGTTGATGTCCTGTTTGTGGGTCCTAAAACAATCGTATGCTAGCCATTTCTGGGCCGTACAGTGTGTTATACCACTGGCACATAACATGTTATTTTTAGAGGTAACCCCATGCTGATCAATGCCTACGACACTACGGTCGGGAAACCCTTCAAGGTCGCTGACAAGGTTGAGAGCACTATTAAGACCCTTCATGTCACCCGTAACCTGACCCCCACCAAGAAGCCTGGGGTGTACGTGGTGACCCATGAAACCGACCTCCCCATCCCTATTTTCGCCTTTCCAATTACCATGGAAGGGTTCAATCGTCAACTGATCACCGTCTATGACGAGCGTCCATTCCGTAACAAAAGCAACGCGGTAGTGAATGCCAACGAGATTGCGATCATGCGCCTGGCAGCATTCATGCAACACGACGTCGCTGAAGGTGATGTGGTTCCGTTGAAGAACTGCCGACTGATGGCAACCAAGGCGTTCTCTGAAGCTTTCGGTAGCCGTTTGATTCGTCGGGCTGGTCTGGATGTTAACGCCGGCCTTACCCTCAAGGTGCTGTTGTCGTACTACATGATCTGTATTCAAGAGGACGTAACGACTGATCTTGAGCTGTTGGCATTGAACGTTATCCGTTCGATCTACGGCAGTGAGAAAGGTTACATCCTCGGCGTGGTCGAAGGTGTACCTAAGCTCTCCACTTTGGAGCAGTTGTTCGAAGCCATCCGTAACAACCCTGTGCTGTATCAACTGAAGGGTGTGGAGTTCAAGGACTTCATGGCGCTGTTGGGTGGCATCAGTTTCGTGGCATTGGGTAGCAAGGTGATCATTGCCTCGGCTGAAGCCCCCTGCCTGTTCACTGCATTGGTCTACGGTGCAGCGCGTTACAAACTGTACGCTAAGACCCCGTTGGGTATGGCGTTGGATCCTAAATACAACAAGGGTGTACTGGAGTCGTTCACTAAACACATCGACTACACCTACGACCTCAACGGGTAAACATCATGGGTATTCGTGGACCGGAAGACAATACGCCGCTGGTTCGATACACGGACGATCATCTCTGGTCTAATCCGGAAGAGAACCAGCAGTACCAGGTAAAGCTTAATCGCATTACCGAAGAATACGGCTACAGTTCAAACTTCAGCTACATGAACAAATGGCGGACCCTGCCCAAGAAGAATACTTTCTTTCACGTGTTCTCGGCAGGCGGTTTGCATCCTGGGTTCTGGAACTTCAAGAACAACACTCTGCGGCGTAATCCACTGGATCGCTGGGTTAACATTGGTATGCTGTGCAAGGCTCGCGGTCTGTGTGTCGATATGTATTCGACCAAGGGCTACATGCAGAGCCGCAGTCACTGTTGGTTGATGGTGACTTATGACGGGTTGGTGTTGATCGCTGTTCAGAAGTTGGGTAAGACCCCAATCCTTGATGGCGATGACATGCACTTCCGTTGCTACACGCCTTCGGTGTTGGTGGACAAGAGTCGTTTGGTGTTCAACGAAACGGGTAACCCGTACATCTTCGAAACCTGTGTGTACGAGAACCCGGCTGAGTACAGTACCTTCCTGGGTCGTTATAACGCTGTTAAGGCACGTCCTGGTTATACAGGGTTGTTCCATAACGGTACCGTGATCAACGGGCTACCTGTGAACATCAACCCGATTGCTCCTGGTGACGTGATCGAGTTCTGGCACGACCCGACAGTGTTGCGTACCGAGCTGTACATGTACAACCTGCTCCAAGCTTTTTACTCCGAGTTGGATCAGAAGAACAAGGTCATCCTGCATCCACCAAAGATCAAGGGTGACTTCACCATCCGTTACTTCGACGACAACGATTACTTCCTCATGGGTGGTCAACGTCGTGGTCTTTATCTCCATCGCAATGATGAGAAGACTATTCGTCAGCTGACTCATGTGGATGTGGCGATTGCGGATGACGTGATTCAAGCGATGACCGAATACCATCCTGATTTGTCCGATCCATTGGACTGCCGGATCCTGGTGTTGATTCGCAAGACTGCCTGGACCTTCCAGTGGCCTCATGAGCATCAGCGCATTCGTTACCTGTACCGGATGCCTGACATCGATATCATGCGAGCCATGGTCGACGCTCGAGCCAACATGCCGGAATGGACGGCCAAGCAATTGGAACAAGGTCCGGTCTTGCAGTTGCTGCGTAAGCAGTGGAAGAACGTTAAGCGCGAGGATGCGATCCTGTCGGTAGGCTACAACGCTGCCACACGCGTTCTGAGCGAGACGCCGGTACGAGCGACCTATCTGCTGGGTAGTCGGGGTGTCGACATCCCTGTGACCTACCAGGAGGCTTGTACAGCCTGGGAACATGATGAGAACGGTCAGCTCCTGGAATGGCGGAACATGAGTGGGATCATGTATTACTCGCCGAACAATCCAGCCTGTGCCATGGTAGAGTTCACCATGGGTTCTACCGGTCGTGACATTGACATGCTTGTGACCAACCAGGACGTTGAGATTTCCAAGGACTGGGATTACCAGGTCTACACCGCTTCGTGGAACGTCAACATCGGTCAGATCATCGGTGCGTGGACCAACGTGACAGGTGATCCTGCCATGTACCGTGTTGAAGACGGTGTGCTGGTGTGGAAAGGACTGGACCGGGTAAACAAACGTGGCATTCTGATCAGCAACAAGAAGATCCTGGGCTACCAGTTCCAGTTGGAGCATTTGGACCACAGCTTGGCGTTTGCCATCACGGATATTTACGAAGATGGCGGACACCTCACTGGGTTGACCTGGGCACAGATCGACATCTGGCTTAACGGGCATCCGTTGGTTGACAAGGTAGATTGGATTTATGAAGACCAATACTGCTACATCAACAACAAAGAGTTCCTCGTTGACGGTCCTCAAACCATCACGGTCCGGGCGATGGGTCTGGATAAAACTGTGGTTTTGCCGAACTCTGACACCGAACTCGGATTTGTGGATGGTGGCGTTATCGGCCGCGTTGATCGTTATAATCTGCGGGGCGATCGAGTTACTCGTACGGTTATTAATGGAGCCCTTTACCTGACCGATGAAGTTCCACGGGCAGAGCGAGAAGTTCCGGATGACATCGGTAACCCGTTGAACGGTAAGCCGTACATGGTTAAGCACCACTGGTGTCCGATCCGGTTTGTTGAAGACCACGATGAGCTGCCTTATCGCGAGCGCAGTCGTGAGACGGACCAACGTGTAAGTGATTATCTCACCTTGTGGCTACCTAAGCCGCAAACCAATGCTGAAGAGATTGACTGGGAGAATGGGGATCCTCATCGTCCAGACGGCAGTGGTATTGAGGTGATCTCGAACCTGCAAGACAAGTACCGTTTGTACAGCCCGTTCTTGAACGTGGTGGTAAACGGTGTGCTTAACGGTCTGATCCAGTTGCCCAACCAGTCTAGCGGAGATACCTACTACAGCGACCAGGATGTCAAGGATGCGGTTAAAGCCTACACCTGGTGGTTGAAGTACGACCCCGTTAACCTCAAGTATGACCGTCGTTACTTTGCCATTACCCCGTTTGCTAACTACGGTAAACTTACCGTGTCGGATAAGGAACTCATCTTCTTCAAACAGGTCAACGATCTCTACCTGGAGTCGGTCTGCGTGATTGAAGGCTATTTTGAGGTGAACAACAATGTTTGACCAGTCGCCGTTGTCTAACGCGATTGCTGCGGTTGCGGGGACGAACATCAGTCCCCTCAACACCGGTGAGCGCAAGAACTTCCACTACATCGAAAACGTCTACGACCCGGACATCCATCCGCCTAGTGACCTGACGAAGTATGTGGTTCCGCAAGAAGGGGAGTTGGTGTTCGACACCCCTAACGGCATGATCTACTTTGTGGCTAAAGTGGATTGGCAGGCTACCCTGAAGTCGACGCTGGTGCCTTGGCGCTTGCAGAACGCTGATGAAGGGACTACCAGTGATCAGGACTACATCTACGGGCTCCGTGGCGGTCCAATGGCTGGTGAAGCGCTGCTGTCGATCGATTACTCGGTCCGTCCAAACGTGGCGCGTGTGGATGCCACCATCATGCGCCCAGGTGCAGCGTACGCGTTTGTGTACCTGGGTAGCTCTGCTGTGGAGTCGAATATCATCTCGGCTCAGTACGATCAATCGTTGAACATGATCAGCAAGAAGGTTCCAGTCAAACTGGCCTTGATCAACGAGTACACGAACAAGTCGATCATGACCACTGGTCCGTTCAGTGTTACCAAGAACGACCTGGCCCTGCCAGATGGCACTCGCGCCTGGCTGGTGTTCTTCGATGAGGGTAACAACTTCATCCCGCCTGCTCAGCCGTTGATGGTTCAGCATTCGTCGTACATGAAAGACCACAACATCGGTGTCAAGTACGTTACCAGTGTTGAGCTGTTGTCGCCATGGTTCACACACGTTACCGATCGTGATCGTTTGATCATCCCGGTTAACGTCCAGTTGTCGGCAGTCGAGCTGCGTGCGGTTACGCATTACTCTGACGGTTCGACTTCTGAACCTGCTGCGGTCAATGGCGGTGAATACAGCCTGTACGGGGTAACTGAGTATCGTCCGAAGTTCCCAGGTCAAACTGCTGATGTGGTGCTGGTCAAGAAATTGGCGGCTAACGAACAGCACGATGTCGCCCAGCCTGGTAACCCGGACTTTGCCCGTCACACGTATACCTTCGAGGCCGGTGCAGCCAAGGGTGCTTACAGCCCACGGATCTTCACCTATCCTCAATGGGACGCGACGCAGAACGGCTACCGGTTGCAGCACTACCTGTACGACTTGGATCGCAAGACGTTTACCGACGTCACTGCCGTTGTTACTTACAACGACAAGAGCCCGGTCTACAAGCCGTCCGCGTACGGCCTGGCACAGGCACTCATCTTCAACATCAATCTCAAGGACGTCGCCCCGACGTACGAAAGTGTGCCGTTCATTCAGCATACCGAGATTGTGCTGCTGAAGGATGTCAACGGCCCGGGCAATCGCTGGAGTGTCAACTACTCCTACGGTAAGCCGTCTTACACTGCACTGAATGTCGTGGCGAACAACAACGGGGTTAACACCACGTTCAGTCTCGTTAACGGTCAGGATGCGCAGGATGAGTGGCTGGACGTTATGTACTGGTCGGTTTACCCGAGCTACGATGTCTTCAACGAAGACAAGGCACCAACCCCGACACACTTCGATCTGATGCATGAAGATGGCCGTAAGTGGCGTTTCCCGGTTACCGCCTGGAATCAAAACAACGCGATCACCATTGCCATGCAGAAGGGCAAGACCTGGTACATCAACTGGATCAATAAGTCGGTGTCTGGTGTTGAGCTGCAACTCGGCATGACCGGTGTAACAGTGGAGCTGGCGCCTTAATGTTATACCTCAATCCGTAACCGGAGAAATGTATGACCTCGCAAGTTAAAGTGGACGCTCACTGTGCTGACAACAAGGAAGTCGTTGTCAAGGTATTCAACGTAGCAACCGACAAAGCGATCGAAGAGTTCACGCTGCAAAACGGTGAAAGCCGTCAAGTGCTGATCTACGACGACCGTGCTGTGGCGAGCTACGAACGTCTCAAGGAAGTGGTAGCCGAGTAAGCAACGTCGTTACAACAGGCCTGGGGGTAACACCCTGGGCCTGCTTTATTTTCAACGAGTTATCTTTATTTTTTGATATGTGCAATGGGAACCTATCATGGACACGATTGAATCAGAAAGTACTGTAGACGAAGGCCAACTGAAGTTTGCAAAAGAACTGATCACTTATCTGGGTGCACAAAACCTACCACCTGAATTGATTGATGACCGCAAGAATCGCGTGGACTGGGCTAAGCGCACTGAAGACGAACTGGTCATGGCTCACTTCAATGAAGACAGCCTGAGCAAGATCAAAACGGTTCGATTCCTCAAGGACTTTGCTCGTTACAAGGCAGCCCCGGATCTGACCACCCGTAACACCAGCTTTCTGCGAACTGCTGAGATCTTCCGGCAGCAGGGTATCAAGAACTACTACTTCCTACTGCAACTGAACAATCCGGCTTTGGTAGGTGTAGACCCTTACGACGAGAATCTGACCAACGAACAGAAGGTCATGATCATGCACGAATCGGAGACCAACTTCTGGTACTTCCTTCGTGAGGTTTGTAAACTGCGTGCTGACCGCCAGTTCTTGGCGAATCGCGGTAACGTCAGTTTCATCTGGAACTACCTGAACCATATCACCCAGTACATGATCATGCCTCGTCAGCAGGGCAAGTACCAGGACGATAATGACAAGGTGCGTAAAGCAGATGGGACCTGGGTACGAATTGGCGACCTGCAAGCTGGTGATCAAGTCATTGACCGTTATGGTAACCCATCGACAGTCATCGGTATCCACGCTCAGGGTATCAAACGCTTGTACCGTGTTTACGCCAGTGATGGTCGTCATGTGACTGCTGGACCTGAACACCTCTGGACTTTAGCAGACCACAGTCGTGTAGTTAACGATGATCCAATCTGGGACGACTACACCACCGCCGAGATGATCACCAAACTCAAGGATGGTGTAAAGCTTGAGTTCCCGCTGATTGAAGCGGAGAAGGGCGTTGCCAAGAACTTGGCGATTGACCCTTATGTGATGGGGACACTAATTGGCGGTCAGCGTATTGGTGGCTTCATCCTGATCAAGAAGGTCTCCGAAGCGGCTGACGCCTGGATTGAGAATAACCTGCCTGAAAGTTTAGAGCTGGTGAAGAAGGGTAATCGTCGTGAGATCCACTCGACTGACGAGAATGTCAAGATTACCTTCGATCCAGACCTGGGTCTGCCGTCTAACTACCTGGAAGGGGCTCTGGAAGATCGGCTGGCTGTACTGCAAGCGTTTCTGGACCAAGGGATAGTCGGTGAGGAGGGTGTGGTCTACAGCACCACTAGCAGACTCGTAGGCGGTCATGTTCAATACCTGGCGCGGAGTTTGGGCGGTACGGCTTCCAAGGCTGGTAGCAAGATCACTGTAACCTTGCCGCATTCGATGGCGTTGTTTAAATACAAGCATGTTGAGGACGAGTTCGTTTTCGATAACCGTTTGTTTGTGGAACGCATTGAGTATCACGGTGAAGCCCCTTGTACCTGTATCGAGGTCGATAACGAGGAACACCTCTACGTTACCGATGACTTCCTGGTAACTCACAACACAGTATCGGTACAGGTTATTGCTTTCTGGCTGACGTACATCATGGGGCGAGGCTACAAGTCTCACCTGGTAACGTTGAAGTCAGATAACCGGGCTCAGTTCATCGATGCCATCAAGAAAATCAGAACCTGTCTGCCGAAGTACCTGGTTAACCCCACCTGGAAGGACAAGGATGCGGGTAACTACCTGACGTATAAAGCGTTTGGGGAGGAGCACGTTAACACCCTGACCATCTCGGTACCCCAGATGGGTGAAGACGCCGCAGGTGACCTTGGACGGGGTCTCACGGTAGGTACCACGAACTACGACGAGCCTGGTTACATCAACTGGATCGAGGCGATCATCAACGGATGCTCTCCTTCTGCTTTGACAGAGATGGAGATTTGTCGTGATAGTGGTATTCCTTACGGGATCAGTTACATCACGACACCAAACACGACCCTGCACCCAAGTGGCGCGTTCATGTTTGAGAAACTGATGACGTCGACTGAGTGGCGTGAGAAGTTCTTTGACTCGTACAGTGAAAGTCACCTGAAGATGCGCTTGTTGAAAGCATCTCCGAAGAAGACCACTTCTCCATCTGTGGCTCTGGTGTATAACTTCTTGCAGCTGGGTAAAGACAAGTCCTGGGTACAGGAAACCATCGACAGCTTGAACCTCAGTTTGGCTAAAGCCAAAATCGACTTGCTTCTGATGTGGGTTGAAGACGGTGAGAACCGTGTGTTCGATGACATCACTCGTGAAGCGATCAACAACGTTAAGCGGGATAAGGTTTGGAGTAAGGAGTATCGTGACAGTGGTCTGTTTATAGACTTCTTTGTCACGCAGCAAGAACTGCTGGAGATGGCGAAGAAGAGTTACAATGACTTCTTCCTCATTGGGGTGGATACCTCGTCGGCTATCAACAAGGATGCCTGTACGCTGATTATCCGCAGCATGCGAACCGGTAAGGTGATTGGGGTGGGTCGTTATCAGTTGGCGTTCCTGGACGACGTGACGGGCATTATCGTAGACATGTTGTCTACCTTCGAGAACAGTCTGTTGGTGATTGAACGTAACTACGCACACCACATGATCGATAACCTGTTGGTCATGCTACCAGCTAAAGGGATGGATCCATTCACTCGCATCTACAACACGGTCTTCCAGGATCCTGTTAACCATGCGAAGGAGTACGAGGCGGTACAGCATACCAAGTTTGCCCATCGCAGTAAAAGCTTCTACCTGAAATACAAGCAGTACTTCGGGTTCGTGACGACACAAACGTCTCGTCAGGTTCTGTACGGCTTGATTCAGGAGGCTGTGGGTAACACCGGGTATGGTCTGCACTACGATAGGCTTGCAGATGAGCTGATCAACCTCAAGACTCGGGGCGATCGAATCGACCACGATAGCAAACAGCACGATGACTTGGTTATTGCCTGGTTGTTAACGTACTGGTTTATCAAGCTGGGTATGAACAAGCCGATGTACGGGATTCCTACCGGGATTGCGTTAACGGAAACTCGTAACCTACTGGATGCCGGTAAACACAAGAACGCTCCTGAAGTGGATCCAAGTGTTGTATCGTTCTTGGACAACATCAAGAAACGCGTGAATGGGTTGACGGAAGAGTTGTTGAACACCAACGACAATATCCTCGCCATGAGGCTGGAAGCTGAGATCAACAAGCTCAGCAGATTGCTCCCAGTTGAAACGGCTAAACTCCTCACCGTAGACAGTCTGATCGAAGAAGCTAAACTCGAACGGGCTAAACGCATGCTGCGGGAACGTAAGCGTGCCGCATAAACCAACTTCCTGGAGACATCATGTCAGTTGATATCACTAAGTTCCTCATTGCTACGCCGCTGCCTGTTTCGGATACCAACCCTTTGGCGTTGGAACTCATGGGTGATCTTGCCTTGGTGCAATGCCCGTCGGTAATCACCCAATGGGACAGCGGTTCTGTAATGTTCACTGCTCCAACAAAAGGGGCGTCCAGCAAAAGCACCAAACGTACTCGTTGCGAATGGAAAGAGCCGGAATACTGGTCCTTGTCTAGCGCTGCTCGGCATTGGAGTCGTCAAGAGATTACTCTTGGCAAAGTCAACTGGGCCGGTAAAGTAGTGGTAGGGCAGATCCATGTCAAAAATGCCACTACTCCGCCACTGAAGGTGTTCTGGAACAAAGGCCAAATCACCGTCGGGTTCCGTAGCAGTTTCGATAAACCAGACGTCGTCAATACCGTTATCCATAACGACGTGCCTCTGGGCGCTACGTTTAAGCTCAGCATTGGTGTAACTTCCAATGGGTCGGTGTCGATCAACGTTCTGTGCAATGGCGTACCGTCGATCAAGATGGCATGGAAACTGGATACCTCCTGGCAAGGTCAGGTTCTTCAATTCCATGGTGGTGTGTACAACCAGGTCGACTACACCGACGATACTCCGGTAGATGACGGATCGGTGTCGGTGATCTCTGAACTGTCTGTAACCCACGGCGTCGTATAAGTCAACCAAACATAACTACTCCCCTAGCCTTGACGGGCTAGGGGAGTAGTTAGGGGAGGAGTTACATAAAATTAAAACCACTCCGTCCGTTCGGTTACCACATTGAGTAGAGTTTCCAGACAGGATAACTGAGTTACCATGAGCTGAATTTCCCACTCGGTTACCAAGTGCGGGTCAACGCTATTGATCTCTTCGCGCAGTCTTGCAATACGGTGCTGTGTCTGCACTTTCTCCGCGAAAAGCTTTTGTTGCTCGGGTGTATAGCTACCCATGTTGCCCATGTTCAGGTAAGCATTCTCATGCTGTTCCTTGGGCGCCCAGGAAATGTAACCGGCGTGGTCAGGGTGATTTGGTTTACCGCCGTCCAAATACTCGACCAGATAGCCTTCTTCAGCGCCATCTTCATCAGCCGGCATGTCCCAGCCTCTGTAACCGTTATATACCGATTTTGTCATCGGTTTCGATTTAACGATTTTCGTTCCTACGAAGTGTTGAAGATCCATGACTGGTCTCCGGTGTGTTAAGGGTTAAGTAACATCCCAATGTCAGAGCGGCCGCCGTTACCAAACTCGTAGTTAACATATTTGAAACGAGACATGGCGTCGCCCATCCGCTGGGCACGTGTTTCAAACATCTCTTTGTAGCCTTCAATGGGATCTGTCTCATCCTTCCCTTCCACAAGGATGACACCTGCTGGGTAAGCAATCCCGCCCAGAGATTGTAACATCTCCAGGTTTTCCTTCAAGACAGTCTGAAAGGAATCTACCTTGTAGTCCATCCAGCGCATGTCATGAATCATACCGCCTTTGACCAGTACGATTTCGCACTCATCCAGGCAGGGTAGTAAGGTTGCCTTGTAGAACTTTGAACGGGCCTCTAGAAGAGCCACGATCTTTTCCTCGTTGCTCTTGTCGGGGTGAGTAAGCGTCACCCATAGTTCACGGTCACAGCTAAGCGCGTTAGACCCAACACCAACGTCCGTACAGATGGCAACCTTCTTGCCTTGCAGGGTGAGTCGGTCTTTGATCTGTTCGATTGCGGAGAGTACCGTCAGCTCTGTTTGACCATCCACGTTAAAGTAATGCATTCAACCTCCTTACTCAAAATAGTCCTTGCTCAGGATACGCAACACGATGTACAGACACAGTGCGGTACGTACCAGTTGCACGGTTTGCTGGGTTATGACCCCTGTTCGCTCTTTGATGATTTGATCACCCAGGGCTCGGATCACCTTGACGGTATCGTTCTTGCTACGAGGAGCCCCGTAGGCACCGCGCATCTTGATCAAGACGTCATACACGTTGGTTTTCTTAATACCATTGGTGTGCAGGTATTCAAACATGTGCTGGAGTACCGCATCAGCAAACTGTTTGTATTCCGGCTTCTTCGGGTTGTTGTACATCGTCGGGAACTGCTGGATGACGTACGCCAGCTTGTCGCGGGGACAGCCTTCCAATGCATCAGCTGCATACTTGACCAACTCGTCCTTGTAGAACGAAGTCTCCTCGGTGAGGATACGATCAAGGTAGAGAACAAACTGGGTGATCTCCTTGGTCTGCGTCTTCAGTGCCAACTCATCGCCCAGGTTTACCTTTGCCCCGTCAATCCGAACGATGTCGGTTTTGTTCTTGACGTCGTGGAACACCTTGTTGATGTCGTTGATCGCTCGACGCAACCGGTTCTGGATATCCCCGACCATGTAGACGATTTTCTTGTCGTCATCCATTTTGCTGAAAGCATCGTAGTGGATACCAGTCTTCGGGTTGATGATGAACTCAGCCCGAGCCTCGATCAAAGCCCGCCAGCTACCGTAACGCTTGATATCATATTTCAGACTCAAACGGTTATAGGTTTCCAGCACCACTTCTTTCCGTGCCATAAACGGATAGTCGTTGTGAATGATCGACGTCAAACACTTGTAGTGATACATCGACAGGATATCGATCATCGCCTGGTGCTTGGTATCCTTGCTCAGGCTAGAGCGGTTTACCCGATACAACAGGTAGGGAATGGTCAGGTTGAAGGTATCACCCACAACACTCCAGTCCTTGTTCACTGCTTTGGCTGCGTGCAGGTTTTCTTTGAGTTCCTCTTCATCAACGTCGAAGATCTCAGAGAACCACTGGTTACGGTCAGCCGTGGTGAAAGTGATCTTGTGCAAACCGAGATACGGAGAACCGAAGAACTCCATATGACTCACCACGCCCACACTTCGGGTTACGAACGAGTAGACGTAACGACGCAGTATCTTGGCCCACTTCTCGTCGATAACCAGGAAGTCACCGAACTTGTTGCAGATTTCCAGGATGGCATGGTTACTGTCGAAGTTGATACCTGACAGCAAAGCTTCAGCACCTGTTACCGACTGGATCTCACTTGGGTGTAGCGGCTCCAGGTACAACCCACCCTTAGCCAGGATCGAGTGTTCTTCCGTACCTTCAAACAAACTGAAGATCGAGGGTTCAATAAACGAGGTCATCAGTATCTCCTTGGGACAGAACGGCGCACGGCATCAGTCACACGCTGACGGTCACTGTAGGCCATCCGCTTGGTCCATTCCGTGGTGAGGTATTCGTGGTAGTCTTTCCAGGCATCACGGTATTCCATGATGTCATCCTTGATGTCGCTCAAAGAAATACCGCTGCGGATAATCGCTTCCTGAGTAGGACGACGGCAGGTCCGGTAGATGTACGCCTTAACAGCCAGTTCCACCAGGTGAGCAAAGTGTTCATGCTGGCGTGTGGAAATACTGCTCAGACCTTCATCGAACTCCAGGATCATCTTGGCCGACATCGAGTAAGTACCCGAGTTCAAACCAAAGATCACGAAGCAGTTGTTACCAGTCATGTGGATGTTGTTGTAAGTCACCGGCATCTGACGGTTGGAACTGAGGCTGTCGATCAGCGCTTCAGTCATGTCCCCGACACTGCCCTGACCACACATGTCGTTGGTATTGGTACTCATCCCCAACATACCAGTCGACGAAGTCATCGAACCCAGATAGATCTCCGTTACCGAAATGATCTTGCGACCACCGGTCACGATGTCCGGTACGTTCACTTCGATACAAGCGTTACCCAGGTCACGGATACGAGCACCGCTCAAGTCGATAAGCTCGGTCTTACCACCGTTGGCATTACACGCTGGCAGTACAGTACGGTGAATCACTTTCTCACGGATACCCTGTTCCACGGTCGTGTGGTTAACCATGTTGTACCAGTTACCAGCGAAGTTACCGTTGGGGGCTTCGAAAGCAAGTTTAAGCAGGTAGTCGTCGATGTCACAATTGGTGACCCGATTGATGGCGTAATCCACCGCGTTCATAATCTAGCACTCCTAGGAATCGGTGTAAATAAATTGGGTTAAGAAGGGGTCATAGCATCCCTTTTGGGGCGACCAGTCTAAAAGTGAAGACCTTCTAAAATCGCTTTGGAGAACCTCATCTCCAAAACTAGTACCGTAGGGTACCTCGTATGCTGAAAACCTCTAGGAACGTTTCCTAGGTGGCTTCTGATCGATCTTGAGAGGGACGATGGAGGTGGATATAAACCCTCACTCAGAGACCGGCATTTAAATATCATCTCGCCTATATATTCTATTTGACATCGGCCGCCGCGGCCGGGGGTAAAGGAGTATTTTCTTGTTTTTAGTTTCCTTCGGAAATTTCTGGTAAGTTTTTTGTTTTGTCAATTGGCTAAATTCAAAGAAAATTCTTTCTCTTCTGTTTACCTCGCGCATACGCGCTCCGTGCGCTAAAGAACCTAATATATATTTATATATATTTATTCTTTATTGCTCTTTTAAAGCTTTTAAAAGCAAAGAAACGCCTGCGCACACACGCACGAGGTATACAGAGGGATGGAGTATTTCAAACCTAAATTACTACTTTGTCACCTAGGAAACCATATTCTAGAAAACCGATTTGAAAGAAACATGAGGAGGCAAACATGACGAGCATCGCATGGGACGGCAAGAAACTGGTCAGTGATTCACAAGCCACTGCCGGTATGATTATTCAACCTGGTGGTCTCAGGAAGATACACGAACCCGAGGAAGGGGAATACTGGGATGTACAGGGCCACCGTGTACTGGCTGCCGGTATCTCGGGAGATGGTAAATCGATCGAAGTGGTCAAAGAGAAACTCCGCACAGGGGTTACTCACAAAACGAAAGTCGAAGACATCGACGAAATTGGTTTTGCTGCATTGCTGATTACCGAGGACGGGCAATGTTATCGCTGGCAGGTCAACAAGCGTCAGGGCCGACCGCTTCACACGGACTTGCTCCCCCTGTTCCCACCAGCAGCGGCAGGTTCGGGTCAAACGTTTGTCTTGGGGGTTCTGTCGATCGGCAAATCCGCTGAGGCAGCGATACGAGCGGCCATCCGACTGGACAAGTACTCGGGCGGTGATCTGCAAATCTGGGATCTGCCACCAAAACCAGCCATCAAATCCACGCGGCCAGTGGTCGTCGCCGAAGCGACACCCGCCTGATCAGGAAAACAAATCATGTCCGTAGCAGCATTCGACGGTAAACTTATGGTCACCGACTCGGCCATCCACACTGACGGCCAGATCAGTCCAAGTGAGTTCCGCAAGATCTACACACCAGACGAAGGGGAGTACTGGGAGATCTGCGGGGTGAAGGCAATTGCATTTGCTGTGATCGGCACTCCTGTGGTTTATCCGCAGTTCCGCAAGTTGTTGCAGAGCGGGATCGATAACACCTCAGATGCGTCGTCGTTCGATAACACCTTCGACGCAATCGTGATCGGTGAAAACGGCGTGGCTTACCAGGTCATACCGTCTGAGTCCACCAAGAGCGACAAGCACACCGTACTGAACATCATCCCAGCAACTGGATTCCTCGCCGTTGGGGACGGTGCGCAATTCGCGTTGTCGGTGATGTCCATCGGTAAGTCAGCCCGTGCAGGTGTGAAGGCGGCGATCAACCTGTGTATCGAGTGCGGGGGTAATCTCCAGATCTTCGAGGTACCACCGGCGCCAGAAACTCCTTCGAAGCGTCCTACCTTCGAAACCACCGAGGAAACCATGGACAAGCTTGCAAAGGCGGTTACCGAAGAAGCTATCGCTGAAGCCGACGCCAAGGTCGCATAGTTTTAATACTATGTGAACTCGTGAGTTTGCTCCTGCTTGAAGATAGTTAGCCCTGGCGTACCCGTGGGAATAGTTTGGAGTCCACTACCCGCAACAGTCAGTTGTCCCCCATTAACGACTGGCTGTCCCGACAATACATCGTTGGGAAAAGCTCCACCTGCCAAAGTACTCTCCCGTACTCAATCTCTCTAACGGGGGATTGAGTACGGTGGGATTATTTCGCGTTTTGTTTTTTGTTACCCGCTAGATATATTTTATACTTGCACACGTCAACCGGTTTTTCTCATAGCTGGGTTATCCGGAAGGTGTTTATTGGAGGTGGGTCCTACTGTCCTTCGGTTTGCAGGTATTCTCACTCACAAGTGTTAAGTCTTTTTCTGAGGACACCCCCTGTCGCCACATTTGCAGCAGGGGTTCTTTTTCACTTGGGGTATGATTCTTAGGCAATGTTGGCAATGGGTTGAGATCATGTAAAAAGATTTCAAGCCTACATTACCTGTGTGTTGACTATAACCGGTCTAACGAATTCTTTCAACTGGTAACTCAAAGAGAACCTTTCACATGAATGCAAATACTTCTGATCTCGCTTACTTCCTCTGCGGTGGTGCCGGTATTAACCTCGGTGTGGCTCTGAAAAAGGGTACTCACACTGACAACAACAAAAACGCCTTCTTCGTCGGCATGGACTCTTCGGATCGCAACAGCTCCCACGATCTCTTCGAAGTCGTGCAGATGACTGTGGCCAACGACCCGGACAAAAAGACCTCCGGCTCTGGTAAGGTTCGCGCAACCAACTACCCCCAGGCTGAGCAGTTCGTTACTCAGTTCCTGACCAAGCACAAACCGCGCAAGTTCAACGTCGTCGTTTGCTCCACCGGCGGCGGTACTGGTTCGATGCTGGCTTTCGTTCTGGCGCGCATGCTGTTCGAACGCGATCAACTGGTCGTGCTGTGCTTCATCAACGACAAGACCTCCCAGGTCGAAGAGATCAACGTTGTCAACAGCTATCGCTCTTACGCGTCGCTGACCAACAAGAACTCCCTGAACCGCGTTGTACCGTACATGGAATTCGACAACACCCCAAGCAACACCCGGGGCGAAATCAACCAAATGATCATCGACAAACTCGACGTGGCCAGTCTGTTCCTGACCAACGAGAATGGCGAGCAAGACGCCGAAGACTTGAAGAACCTGCTGAACTTCTCGGCACACTACGACGTTCCACCGTCCATGTCGCGTATTCGCTTCTACGACGAGAAGGGCGTTGAAGGCTTCAAGGGCAAAATGCCGGTTGCCGTATCGTCTCTGTTCGAGAGCAGTGATGCCGTGATCCCGCGTTTTGCTGGTACCGTGATCCGTTCCACCGGCGTGTTCGCTCCTGGCGTTAAGCGTCCAAGCAACGCTCAAGAGCTCCATATGGTCCTGGACCATGGCGAAGCTTTGAAAGAGCTGGAACTGCACATCGAAGCAATGGAAACCCGCAAGGTCGAGACTTCTTCGACTTACACCCAGCAGAAGGATATCTCTGTTGGTGCGGATGCCAAAGGCTTCTTCATGTAAGTCGGCTTAGCTAGCGTAGGGTACCGGGGAGCGATCCTCGGTACCTTATAGCTGCTATATTGTTTTTTGATATCTTTTTCCACAGCCGACTGCATTACTATGAGGCGTGGTTTTTATAAAGGGGTCAAGAAGGTGTCTAGAAGCTTCTCTCTGGATTTAAAATCCTATACCCTGGACGTACCAGTGGGTGGAAGCGAAAGTTGCTTAAATCGTGTTGTATCCACGATGGATCTCCATTCCATACTCGTCGATGAGGGGTTTAATTCATTCGAGGTCTCCAGAGCTTATCACCGGATCTGGGGAAATGACATTAACGCGTTAAGGGATCAGGTAGCTAGTAAGCTGTTGGGGGTACCTAGGGACGCTGTGGTTAAAATACAGACTTTCGGTAAACTCCGGCAACAAGTTCTGGTTACACTGAAATACTAAAGGGGCCAGCAGTGATCAGATTCGATGTCCTAAACTTAGGCAATAGCTTAGTAATGGAAAAGGACGATGTTCCCGCTGTCAGGGAATCAATTGCTGTACGAATGCTGGAAGCCGTAGTAGAGATGATGAATCATCCAACGCGGCAGGATAGACTTTTAGACCAATTGGGGAACGTGTACGAAGAGCACTACGACATGCTGACACCAGATCTCGTTATGCTTCAGCTTAAAGAGTCAATCGAAAAAGAAATGAAGCGTCGATCATGGGATCCGCGACTTAAAGTCAAGATCGGCTTTAAGAAGATCTCCCATGGGTTTCACCAAGCCCACATCGAAATGGATTTGGATGCTACGTTGCAAGCTAATGCCAAACCTAAGGTCACACGCACTGTAAAGGCGAAGGTCACTGGTCACACCATCAGCGATAATCCAAGTCCGGAGGCGATCAATGAATTCCTTGAAACTGTTGAGCGTCGGAGTATTCGGCGAACTCCGCGGCTTTCAGATCGACAACCGACAGCTGTTAGAGAACCTTTTGAACGAGATCTCTTCGCTCAGCAATGATTACGTGCCCCATCTTTATAAGGAGATGGCTTGGGGTGTGCTCGAGATGGGTATCGAACAGCTCATGACCCTCAAGGGTAAGAATCTTTACGACTGTCGCTATAATCAGAAGGCTGCACGTTGTTACCTGTATGCGGATCACCTGGAACTTGAGCTAGACAAGATCTTGTCCCACCTCACTTCACAGATGGGTAACGCTACCAATAAAACGTCACCGGATCATCCTTTTGTATACCAGATCCTTGCGAACGGCGATTTGTTGATTTACCTGGACGTCAGGGATTATGAGCCCCTGGCGGTCGATACTATTGAAGAGGAATGCGGCGATGAGCAAGACGTTTGGCTTGGCCCTGGGTTGCATTCCGATAGCCTTTGGTAGTCGTGGGTTTCATTCTAATGAGACCACCAACCTGATCACACTGTTAATGGGTGTGTGCAGGTATAACGAAGAACAATACATCCCCGGGGTAATTTCGGAGTTCATCCGTACCGAAATGGATTTGGATCCGTTACACGCCCAGATCCTTATCCTGGACGCCTTGCCCGCCCTGGTGGATGTAGGTATGCAATTCAGAAGGGTAGCCGCCACAGGCTGTCTGCAACGCTATGTTGTACACCCACACATCATTCTACTGGAAGTTGACGATGACTACCAAAACCATTACGCACACGGTAATGATCCCACCTAACACCGACGTAACCCAGTTCATTGGTGTGCACCGCAACCTTATGGAATCAATGCAAATTCCGCACGCGCTGGATTTCTTTGAGAACGTGGACGGGTTTACTCATCCTATTCCAGAATGTCAGGAGCAGCTAAAGGTAGGTTTCTTTGAATTCTTCCGCCAGCTGCAAGATCTGAAAAACCTCTATGGGTCGGTTCAGTGTACCAACGCTACGGTGGGTAACAGCACAGTCACCTTTGTGTTTACCTACCAGGATTTGACCTCTGCATAAAGAGAACATCATGTGGAAACGCATCCTGCCTATTGACTACGAAGAATTAGCCGATCACTTGTTGGCCGGTTATGCAATGGATTGCAAGGATTGGCCGGCGGAACCGTTTGACTTCCAAATGGCCAAGAACATCCTGATCGATCATGTGGAAGCTATAATGGAAGATAGCGAGTGTTGCGATGACGACTATCTCACTGAGTTGTTGTTTAAAAACCACATTCACGGTTCGGTTAAAAACATCCACGTTACAAGCCTGCCTGGTACGGTTGTAATTCGAGACGGACATCCTTTGAAGCTTCCGTTGGTTATTATCGAACTCGAATTGCAAGGAGACCTCCCGTATGGCAACCCCGAATCCTTCACGTGGTGACATTGTTTCATTTCAGCTGGTAAAGAACGGCATCAATGGGGGAGACCGTGTTGATGTCAAGGTTGACGGTATCGTCCAGTACGCAACCGCTCGATTGATTGATCCACAGTTGGCCATCAAGCACAAAAACCTGTTCGCGTACTTCAAGGACAAGGTAGGTAACGTCGACGATCCAAACGCCTACGGTTACCTGGTGCTAATCGGTCGTAATGACAAGATGGAGGTTATCGGGGTCCCATGGATCAACGATTCGACCTTTCAGCTTATCGACGGCCGTAACGCCAACATGGTTGTTACCAACTGGCGCGAAGACTTCCGTGCCCCGCTGGCTACATTCATGCAGAGCATCGGCGCCGCTTACACCCTCACGGTGTTTGAGAAGTAAGAATGATCTGTCACTACATTCCTCATCAATAGGGGAGTGTAGTGACCCATTTTCTTTTTTGCAATCTGATTTTTCTTTTATTACCTATTTTGCTTATTCAGCGAGAATTGTACCGATGACTGCTGCGGCTCAACATCTATCTCCCTTCTTAGAAGAGGAATATGTACCCAACCGCAACTTGCTCCAGAACTACCACTACATGGCCGCAGCTTATCTGACGTCCATCTACAAGTGGGATTACAAAACAGTACTGGAACTGGTTGAGAAAGTATTTGTACCCAATCAGAACGGCTATAAGGAAGCCAAGTTCAGAGTATTCAAGAAGAACAAGTACGGCGATCGTGTTCCTGATGTCATGCCGGCTCGTGAGTTCTTCCAGACGGTGCAGGATAACAACTGGCACTTGTCACCGTCGTTTGTAGCGTACACGCACACTAACCAGGAACAGTCGATCAACTCGATTGGTACTGAAACCTTTATCGAGTTCCGTCGCCTTTATAAAGGCAAGATGAAAGGGGCTATCTCGGCTGGCGATAAAGAAGCTGCACAAGCGTTTGACGAAATCCAGAAGGCCCTGAAGATCTTTAACAACGCCCAGTCTGGTGCGATGTCTTCTTCGGGTACTCCGCTGAACAACAAGTCTGGTCACACTACACTGACTTCGATCTGCCGTTCCCTGACCTCTGTCGCCAACCTGATGAACGAGCGGCTGATTACGGGTAACCGGTTGCTACTCAGTTACAACAAGTCCATGGAACTGTTTATTAGTACCCTGGCATTTGCGAAGCGAGACAAGATCCAGGCGGTTATTGATAAGTACCAGATGAGTTACGCCACCGTGGACCAGGTAATGGACATGGTGAAACGTTGCTCGGCTTACTACTGGAACAACAAGACCCAGATCGGTGCGATCCGTGAGTTCATGGAAGCACTGTCGCCTCTGGAACTGACGATCATCCTCTGCACCATGGACCTTCGCGGTCTGTATACCACGAACAAAGAACTGGTCAAACGGTTCTTCGATGAGTGGTGTTTGGTTCCTGAGATGCCAGCGTCGTTTGAGAACGTTACCTCACTTAAACCCGCTAACGATGACTACAAGACACTCTGTACCACCAAGCTGGGTAAGAAGGCAACAGCTGAGCAATCTGCGTACCTCAACTCTTACCACGTCAGCCTGGAAGTTAAATGGCGAGACTTCATTGAAGCTTTCTTGAAAGCCGATATCCCGCCATCTGGTGTTTTCAGTGTTAAGGAATTGGTACGCGAGAACGTCGTAACCTCCGACACTGACTCGATGATCTATTCGGTAGACGCCATCATTGATGACTACATTACCGATAAGAAAGACGAGCTGGCGTTTAACGGTGTATTGACGTACTTCATTCGTTGCATTGCCGTCGACCAGCATGCGCGTCTCAGCGTCAACATGAATGTGGCCAGAAAGTTCCGCCATCGTCTGAACATGAAGAACGAGTACTTGTTCAGTGCGTACTTCACTACGTCCATGTCGAAGCACTACTACGCGTTGCAGTTAATGCTGGAGGGTATTCTTTACGACGACCCTAAACTGGAACTCAAGGGTGTGCACCTCAGAGGTATCAAGATTGCACTCAAGGTCAGGGAGTTTACGAATAAACTGATGCGAGACGCTCTGGATGCGCTCTACAACAACAAGCAGATGGATGCACCTGCAATGCTGAAAGGCGTAGCGGATCTGGAACGCTTGTTGTTCGAAGAGCTGGAGAGTGGTGGTTGGAGCTGGCTGACCAAGAACGGGATCAAAGAAGAGAGTGCCTACAGCAACGCTGACTCGTCTATCTACTTCTACCACGAGATGTGGAAGCAGGTGTTTGCCGAGACTTATGGCGACGCACCAGAGCTGCCGTATCGCGCGTACAAGGTCAACGTCACACTGGATAACAAAACCAAGGTCAAGCAGTTTACCGAGACCTACGGTGAAAGTGATGTTGTGAAAAAGATGATGGAGTACATCGAAGCTCGTGGCTCTTTGACGGCGATCTATGTTCCAATTGACATGATTGAAAGCATTGGTGGTATCCCAAAAGAGATCCTACCGATTGTAGATACACGGTCGTTGATTGCACAGAACTACAAGTCCATCTACGCGATTCTGGAGTCGTTGGGCTTGTACATCATGAACAGCAAAGTGACTCGGTTGGTATCAGACGAGCATTGAGGTGAATATGAAAATCATAAAGGGTCCTTCATTCGGCTACTACGTGGAAGGACCCGCGTGTGATGTGCTCGGTAACCCATTACCGGTACAGCGCATTCCTTCCGACTTCCCCCTTCAGATGAAGTTCAATCAGGAAGGTGTGGATTGTCCGCTGCCATCGGAGTTTGCTACTCTCACGGTAACCGACATCAGCGGACGTCGCCTGGTGTTCAAAGGTGGCGATTGGAACTTCCTTCAGGTCATCTACGCGGAAGACGACGGGACCCTTACTCGGATCAATGAAGTTGATATCGATCCGGAGAACGGCGTGTGGTTCTTCCTTGAAGGTGTGCCGATTGAAAAGGTTGGTAAGTAATGGGTACTGTGCACTACATGGGTAACGCCAAGACAGTAGACCATTATCAATCGAGGGCCGATCTCATTCAGAGTAAATCCCAGGTGCTTGGCTTTTACCTCCAGCGCTTTATGGATGCTTCGAAAGAGATGTTTGACGCCCAGTGTGAATTGAATAAGTTCTGTAGCAGCTATGGATGGCTCAAGCATATTGTTTGTGCGGAGAAGATACGAGATCTAAAAAGGCAAGTAGAACTAACCAGTCTCAAATACGTCAAATGTTTGAAGCTGGTAACGTCAGCCAAGGAAGAACTGTACGCGATTCAGTTTAGTCAGGATAAACCGTTTTTAATCTAAAACGCCTATAACTCCTACCTCCCTTAACGGGGAGGTAGGAGTATAAGGAATTTCAATTTATTTAAGATTTTAGGATCAAATATGGGAGCACTTCGTCGGTTGGACCGTTAAGTCTCCTCCCGTACAATGAAAAATCAACGAAAGTTGATGTCATTCAGTGTTTTTACTTCTTCGAGCAAATCACCCAGATGCTTCCTGAAAAACACTTCAGGGATATTCTTCTGACGATAAGCAATCTGACGATAGAGCCGATCGATCTCTGTGTTGATATCTGCACACTTGTACTTCATGCGGTTACCAATCGACAGGTAGATAGCACACACCTTCAGGAACGCCGGTTCAAAGGCCCAACCCGTCTGAGCGTACAACGCCTGGTCATGCGGGTCGATGTAGTTGGTGTAGGGAACACGGTACAGACTGTCAATCTGCTTCAACATCATCCACACGTCAACCAGTCTACGACCCGTAAGCACGTCTATAAGGAAGAGCATGTAATTTCTGAACAGCTTCTCCTCATTTAACGTGGTGAACTTAACCGACTCAGTCTTGATCAGGTCATTCAGGTCTTGTTCCTTAACGAAGAACTCGTAGAGGATGTTGATGACCGACAACTGGTTCTGATAGAGTGTGGCGTGATACAGCGGGTACATGCAGACGTACGACGCAATGCCTGTGTTGACTTCACGCTTCTCGCGCATGAACAACCACCAACCTACTGCCAGTGCCACCATGTCCAAGCCAATGATGGCCACGTCTGTGATCTCATTACTGGTAGTCTGACTCTTCTCAACAGTATGTTTATACCCGCGCTCCAATACTGTTGAGTATAGCGGGATCACTGCTTTTAGATCTTCCAGCTTGAGGGTCTTTTCGTCGTAGTCGGTGAATGCATCCAGGAGAACCCAGTGCTCTCTGACATTGCGACGATAGAAGCCTTCGGGCTCTGCAAAGCCAATACGGTTGATAGAAGTGATGTGATAAACCGTGCACAGTGAATTTGCACGGAAGCGTGTATTATCTACAACCTCCTGCAAGCTCCACTCAGGATCGATCGTCAAGTGGTGGAGAATACCCACCAGCTTGTTCTGGTCTTCGAGATGAAAGGAAGAACGGTCCACGTAGGCCCGATAATCCTTACGGTTGAATTCGGTTACACGATGTAGATTCCCCAGGTCATTGAAGTTGCTACGGGGATACTTCCGGCTGACGTCCTCAGCGGGATAGGTAAAGATAGTCATAGGGGGATGTCCGAAACAAATGATGGGGATTTGGAAATAAAGTGTTACTGCAATTCTCTATTATATGTGAACAAGTCACATCGGGAGAAGTTCTCCCACTGGGGACCATTGCGCAACTTGGGAATTTGTGATGTATACTGAAAACGATTACTCTATATCATCCCTGCTGAAAAGTAGGGTGATTTCTGTTGGGGGTAAGAATATTTCAGGCCTACATTACTTATGGGATTAGTAATACAGATGTTCCACATCCGTAAAGATAATCTCGCTATAGCAAACTATCTTCGTATAAAAGGAAAACACTCATGAGTCTGAATACCGGTTCCGAAAGCACTTCCTGGAACGAAAAAGAACAAGCCAACACCACTAACCAGGCTCCAGGCGCTCCGGGCACCATGGCTCCTCTGGATGGTCTTGCTGGCCTGCTTCGTCTGCCGTCCATGACGTCCGACAACCGTAACCTCAAAGAGGTTGCCGAAACCATCGAGAAACTCGAAGCGATCTACGAGAACGCCAAGAAGTCCACCACCAACGAACTGCAACGCAAAATCGTTCCGACCGTTGAAATGCTGACCCCGTCCATCTCGGCACAACTGCCTGGCGTCGGTCTGTACGTTGTCTTCGACGGCACCATGTACGTCATGGCCGCGCTGTTCTACAACCGCACCCTGTCCATCGGTGTTGAGCGCATCACTGTCAACGCCAACAACATCATGCAACAAATGTCGGCGCCACTGACTCCGGCTCAGTACCCGAACAACGTGTTCCTGGAAAAGCTGACTTCCCACTACACCAAAGTGGCCGAAGCTCAGGGCGTGAAGAACGTCAGCGTGATCAACATGATCGTTGTCGACCTGGAAATGCTGCACCACCCAGAAGCCGGCGATCCGAAAGACTACGCTCACCGTCAGGCGAACTACATCGCCTCCGAGTGGGAAGAAGCGATCATGGTCAAGACCGTGCGCGAAATCGTTGCCAAGGGTTACCAGGTTCCGGTTCCGTTCGCCAAGACCGACGAACCTTACGGTAAAGACGGTTGTGCAGAAGCTCGCGTTAACGCAATCAGCTTCCGCACCAGCAAAGCCGGCACGTTGACTCCGGACAACATGGAAGTGATCGTTTCGACGATCAACAACAGCAACCAGAACACCGGCAACTTCCAGGCCAACTCGAAAGAGATCATCCGCGCTACTGCGGCTGTCAGCCTGAACGGCGTGTCGTGGGAAGATCACCAGCGTTTCATGATGTCGCACCGCTCGCAAGAGCAAATGAACGCGCTGCAACAGTTCCTCGGCAACAGCATGGGCATGGGTGTTTACCCACAAGGCTTCAAGCCACTGCGTCCAGTGATCACCGTTGGTACCGTACAAGCTGGCGAGCAACTCTGCAACAACGGCGGTCTGTTCCCGTTCTTCACCGGCCTGTACGCGCTGATGGCGACGAACAACCAGTACGTCTGGTCCGAAGCTCTGCGCCGTCATAGCGTTGGTGCTCGCGGCAACCTGGCTGACCTGGAAACTCGTGTTGACCAAATGGTAAGCCAGATCCCTGGTGGCTTCCAGAACCCGCAACGTATCCGTCTCGACGAGAAGAAGATGTCGGACACCGAGCTGGTCAACAACTGGATCCGTCAGAACGTTTCCCCGCATGCGACCTTCCAGATCAACCTGATCCCGGCCGGTCCGAACGCGTCGATCAACAACTTCTTCTTCCAGCTGGCCAAAGTCGGCCAGAACGCGGCGGAAATCAAAGTTGTTATCTCGCTCATCGACAGCATGACCAAGGGCGCGTTCTCGGAAATCATCCGTGCCAACGCTACCGCTCAGGTTGGTTGGGTGCCGTCCAAGCCAGTGCTGATCCCGACTGGCATGATCGCTGTAAACGGCCTGGCCGAATACGCCGGTCGCAAGTTCAACACCCAGGAACTGGACGAGATGATGATCTCGCACATCAAGGGCCCGAAAGGTCAGCTCGCAGCCGAAAGCCTGCTGTCGACCATGTACGGCACCATCCAGGGCGAAGAGTTCAAGCAACGTGCTCAGAAGCTGCGCGTGGAAACCAGTTCGTCGCTGTTCGACGGTCAGGTTCACATCAACGGCTGGGCTCAGCCTCACATCTGGGCGCCTGACTTCATGGCTGCCATGTCGAAAGCCATGGACACCATCGGTCAGCTGAACGTTGCCAACAACCTGGGCAGCTGGCGCAACACTAGCCTGGCTTCGACGCCTGGCATCGGTCTGGCTACCCTCGTGGGTGCTGGTTCGAACAACGCCTCCGGTAACGGTCTGGGCGTTGCTTACAACATGAACATGCCGTTCATGTAATTGTTGTAAGAGTTGTAGCCTGCACAAAGGACTGGTGGGCAAGAGGGGTAACACCCTCTTGCTCGCTATTCTCTTTTTTCTGTTTTTCCGTTTTGGAGTCGGCTATGGGCAACATGTATTTACCGGAACTCACTCCGTCAAATGAGCTGGCAATTAAAAAGCTCACACAGTACAACGAAGAAAAGCTCGATCCGATGCCTTTCTTCAATCGCTATGCCGCAGCCTTTGGCCAGTCGCTGGAGGATGACCCGCGTTACTCGGAGCCACTGTATTGGGACTTCGAAGACTACGACTACTTGCACGATACCAGTCGTCTTAAACCTATCTATCTGAATGAGTTCGACTTCAACATTCAGGAAGATCGCGAAGCCATCGAGCGTTTGACTCGTATGGAGTTCAATGGTAACTCGTTCGAGACTGTAGCCAGCTGTAATCCGGCATGTGGTTACTACCGTGGGAACTATCGCCTGAAGCAGGGTAAGGCCTGTCCTAAGTGCGGTGAAGTTCCAGAGCTGTTCCTGGACCGCGGTGAGGATACTCGACTGTGGCTGAAACTGCCAGAAGGTGTAAACGGTTTTGTTAACCTTGGTTTCTTTTCAACCTTCTTTAACAAAGTCGGTATTGGTAGTCCCAAAGTCTGCGTGCCTCGGTACTTTATCGACCCGATCTATCGGGCGCAGATCAACAAGCAAAAGAACACAACGGTCAACCTGATCCGCAACATGCTCGAAGAGCTACAGATCAGTGAAGTTAACATGAATACCTTCCAGGAGCGATGCGACGACATTATGCACTGGATGCTGGTAGGGAATGGCAAACGTCATTGCACTACTTCGCACGAAGGTGTAGTGCTGTGGGAAGTGTACCAGAAGAACAAGCACATCGCGTTCTCCAAGTACATGAAGGTACCAAACCGCTATGCGACGATCCTGGAGAAGACGGGCAAGGATACTTACGCCTATCCACACCAACCGATCACAGCACAGCTGTACACCGCGATTGCTGATACCAAGCGTTCCAACTCCGTGGTTAAACTGAGCGCCGCTGATAAGCGTCGTAACGTGGACATCGTGGGTAAGAACCTGGTTAAGCTGGCCGACCAATACCGTAAGGTGAACAACCCGAAAGCGTTGTTTGGTAAACCAGCGATCAACCGTAAACACGTGGCCTCTGGTGCAGTTCCGTTTACCGGTCGTTCCGTAGTGACGTCAGTAACCGGCATCCTTAACCCGGACGAGTGGATGGTTCCGTGGAAGATGTGTCTGGCTATTCTGGACTATCACATCACGGGTTTCCTGTATCGTCGTGGTCATACTCCGTATCAGGCCATTCAGCGAATCAGTCGAGCTGCTTATTGGATCGACCCACTGATTGATGAATTCTTCCGCGACATGGAAGATAACAACAAGGCTATCATACAGAGTGGACGTAACCCGTCGATTGAGTTCCTCAGTCTGCGCAGTGCGTTCCTCCGGGTTAACCGCGATCTCCGGGATGAAAGTATCCGGGTACCGATTCTGGCAGTTAGCGAATCGAACACTGACTTTGACGGCGATAACCATTATATCGTCCTTATGGCCGATAACGAGTCCAAAGCGAAAGCTTACGGCGCGTGGGGTCACCATCAGACGTTGGACCGCAACATTCCGTTTACAGTGGGTGACTACGCAGGGCAAGCGGCGACTAACCTCATGAACCTTAACACGCTCATGGCACAGACGCCGATTGTCGACGCAGCCTAACCCAGGCTAAGAGGTAAACAAGATGAATAGTGCTCATGCATTTAGCTACGCGGTCTCGGGTAGTTATACCGAGAATCAGATGCAGAAGTACGCCGATTATGTGAACAATTCTACTCAGGCGTTTCAACAAGCCGGCGGTTGGTTGGCACAGCAAGCTACAAATGCGTTGGAAGGGTTTAACAGCTACATGACATCGCGTGCATGGGAAATGGGTAAGCGACTGTTGGGTAAGTCGGACGGCGATTACGTCGGACGGTTTGAGGTCGGTTATCTGGGTTCTGTGGCTGGTCTGCAAGGCGCTCAAGGTTTCATGCGCGATTACATTATGGCCCACGAAGGACTGCACCAGGATTACCTGGATGAGAAGATCAGTGGTTATGATGGCGTCTTCAGTCCGCTCAACGTTGGTATCGGTCAGGAGAACATTTTCTGGCGTCGGGCAATGAACGGTTTGCTGCATTTGGAAACCAAAGACGACGTTACTCGGTTGAAGCATGCGCACTATCTGGAAAGTTCTGGTGGTGGGCTGTCATTCCGTGAGCGTGTCGATGTGCAGAAAACTTGGACTGCTGTTGGCTATCATCGGACTAAAGGTTTGTTCGATATTACCAGTGAAACCAACAAGGCGTTGAAGGGTGCTGTAACGCCATCAGACGACGAATAACACCGTTTAGATAAACAGGAGGGGGTAACACCCTTCCTGCTTTATTTTTTTGCTATACGCTATCTTACAGCGTTAACTGTAAGTTTATTCTTATAGAGGGCATTTCTATAAAGGAAGACGGTATGAGCGATTTTTGTGTAGCTACTATGTCAACGCGTTCAGGTTGGGAAGTTAAGTCTCCTCAGGAAGCCATGGCGTTGCATTTCATGTACTGGTTTACCTCGCGGCGAGACCAAGGTAAAGTCGTTGGTCAAGTCCCAAGTTTTTATTTTCTCTGGGCTACCCATGGTACGACGCCAGAGACCATGATGGAACGAACGCAACAAGAATTCGAAGCCTACATGAAAGAACTGTTCCCACAGTGCGAAGTGCTGGTGCAAAAGCAAGTTGTACAAAACGAACTAAATAACTACCATCTATTACTCTCAGCTCGAGCGATTGTAGACGGTGTGTCTTATGATCTGTCTGAAGTTGTATTGGTGACAGGCAGTCTCTATCAAGTGTTGGATAAGGCGAGGTTGGGTCAATGAGTCAGATGACAAAGCAGGATCGCGAAGATATTCTCAAGGAAGATTTTGCCTTTCTTGATAACGTCAAAGTGCAGAACATCAACGGCAAGTTGATGATGAGTGACGGTGAAGTGCCCTTCAGCGTGGCTACCGTGCTCTATGAGAAGGAATTCGTGCGCGACTGGCTGATGCCCTTCGCTATCGGTAACGACCTCGGCAAGAACTACTTCAAGGTCAATGAGTGGTTCCAGATCAGTGCCAACGGTACTCGCGCTGTAATGATCGTGGATGACGATCACAAACCAGTATTGATCATTGCGCCGATGATCAACCACAACCTGACTCCGCGCGAGTATCAGATGATGGAGCAGGCCAGTCGGATGATGCACAGCCACAGCGCCGACACCATGAAGAAGAACGATCCAAACGCCAACCTCGGTCTGGCCAAGGCACTGACCAAGGCACTGGACGGTAAGAAGCGTGTTACGCTTACCGAGATGATCGCGCCTGAGTTCTACCTCAAGCACGGTGTTATCCCTGAAGTAGAGAAACAAATCTACTACATCAAGGACAATCTGAACAACAACAGCCGGGACATCAAAGAGATCAACGCGATCCGTCCTATTCTCTATGCAAACCATCGCAAAGAGCCGGTTACCAAGCAACAGGTTGGTGAAGTAAACCGTCTGATGACTGGCAACACCGAGTTCGCCTTCAATGAAGAGTCCATCAAGGGCATCAAGGGTGGCTACGAGCGCGTCACTGTCAGCGGTGTCAACTCCAAGGGGAAGGAAACACCAACCGATCCGCTGGAGTGCTAACAATCATTAGGGGATTTATAAGTGCGTTTTCTATGGACTTCTGATCAACACACTCTACACCCCGTAACCCCGACTGCACATATCTTACCGAACCTTGATCGCTTCCTGTTAAAGGAAAACGATCTGTCTAAGGTAGGCATGGTTATGTTCGGGGGTGACTTCATGGAACGCATGGTTGAGTCCCCTAACGAAGATATGTTCAAGGTCAAGACCTGGGGGCGTAACTTCCTGCACTCAGCTCACGATGCCAATCCAGACTTGATCGCTATCTGGCTGGAAGGCACGTCCTCTCACGACAACAAGCAACCCAAACACTTTGTAAACCTCGCACCACGAGGCATGGATGTTCGGTACATTGACACGTTGTCGATTGAGGTGTTCCACAAGCTAGACGATCTGTCCGTGATGTTTGTTCCAGACAACATGGGCAAGATGACGCCGGATGAGATCTGGGAGCGGGCGCTCCAGGTCTTGAAGGCTAACGACGTGGATAAGGTCGATCTGATCTTCTTCCATGGCGGCTTTACCTTTCAGTTACATGCTCAAGCCCAGAAGAATGCACATCTGCTGGAACGATGGGAAACTATTGTCAGGTACGGTATCTTTGCGGGGCATATACACAAGCCAGTACAGAAAGGCAAACTGTATACCTCTGGTTCGTTTGACCGTACAGCTCATGGCGAAGAACATCCCAAGGGCGGTTATGTGGTGGACCTGGATAAAAAGAAGAACATCTTCGCTCCGGTGTTCTGGGAAAACAAGAATGCTTTGCCTTTCCTCACCATGCATGTGGCATCCGATATAACCGCTGAGCAACTGATTAAAGATGTTCACACGTTTATCGCAGCTCGCAAGTTACCACCCTTCTCACAGATCCGTGTAAAAGGTGGTCAGGCTGAGATCGTTAACCCGATCGTTGAAGTCATGAAAAAAGACTACCCCATGATTGGCTTTAAGGCTGAGAACGAAGTCGAGAAAGGCGTCAGTGTTGACGAGACTTTGTTTGATGCTAAGGTCTATGAAGGGGTTTCATTAACTAAAGATAACTTGAACGATTCTCTCATGCCAGAAGTCTCTGCTCGTTTCTTAGAGTTGGGGATAGATCTGGAAGAGGCGTTCGAGGTGTTGGAGGAGTTCAAATGAGAGCACTGGGTGCGTTAGGCATGTCGGTGGGGACTTCACTGGCATTAGAACTCGGTGGGGATGCAATCCGTTCTGCGGATACCCTGCTGTTCAATCTCAGGACTTTGATTCGTAACGCTCATGCAGCTTACGAGAAAGATGACGCAGGGGCTGACGATGTTAAGACCCTGATCAAAGACGTTGAAGAAGACCTCGTCAAGTTAGGCCAGTATCTGGAAGGGTTGCGCAAAGGCAAACCTATCTCGATGGTGGTCTACTACCCGTCGTACAGGAGTTTGAAAAGCAAATATAAGTATGCGGATCTTACCGACTTTATCAACACCGGTACAGAGAAGCAGAAGAAGTTTGCCAAGCTTACTAAGGACGTAGCAGATGGATTAATGGAGAAGCATTCCAAGATCCTGGTGGCCACTGATGTTGGCATGCCTGATTTTAAGGGGAATGGCATTGTCATGACTCACCACGTGGTCGACCTGGCAGATGCGAGAGGTATAGGTCGTCTCTTCCTCTTGGAATCTTACACCGGGGTATTAAAACCCTTCACGACCTGGTACACCAAATTGACTGGCGGTGACGAACTGCATTACATGCCGTTTAACCACCTCACCATTCAAATCTTTGGCGATCGCTCTACTAACTTTAAGTCGTCTACCAAGGCGATTAAAGATCTGGTGAAGAAGCTTGCCTTGGATAGTAACTGGACTTCGGCCACGTCTATGAGTCGTGTAAGGAACAGTATCGCAGGGATGGATAATCCAGTTGACCGAGCAGGTCTGTTAATGATGCTTTAATATCACAGAGTCACCATTCATATAGACTCAAATCACCTATTTCCCAAGCTTGAACAAGAAGGCAGAACTACTATGCAACCACAACGCCAAAATGGTGCACCCAGCGGTCAGAAGCGGAAGAAGACGTTTCTGAACGACTATCGTCAGGCACATCCTGCAACGGACGCTCCGATCAACGGTGGTAAGTACCCAGCTCAACTGATGTTCGAACAGAAGATCACCGGCCAGATCGTGTTGAAGATCAACGATGGCGTGTTCTCCGAAGGCAAGTCAACTCACAAAGAAGTTGAGCTCGATGCGTACGACCGCGGTCAGCTCTTCGAAGCACTGAAAGACGCAGCAGACGTAGCGGGCAACCCGAACTTCAAAGCAGCCAAAGTTGTACCGGCTCGTCACCAGTTCGTCTTCCAGGGCGGTTCTGGTCGCATGTCCGACAAGCCAGTCGTGCAGTGTAACTTCACTATCACCCGTGAAGACAACGGCGAGATCACCCTGGGCTACAGCAAGGGTGACTACAAGGCGTTGATCCGCTTCAAGGGTCCTCGCAGCATGACCGTGATGATGCGCAACGCCGCTGGTGAAGTGGTCGAAGACAAAGGTATCATGTCCCGTTGGGCCGTGCGTCACTGGGTTAGCTTCTTGAAGCCAGTGCTGGAACGTATGGAACTCGAAGGCTGGGAACCGCCGAAGCCACGTGGCGATGCAGCTAACGGCGGCAACGGCGGCAACAATGGCGGTGGCGGTCGTAACAACGACTTCAACAGCTCCAACGATTCGAGCAGCTCGACTGACTCCTTCGACGACGACTTCTAATCGTCCAAATGCTGATAAGAGCGGAGGGTAATCCTCTGCTCTGCCAAACCCTATGGCTGATAGTTGTTTTTTAAGTAATACGGCTATAGGTAAAAAGATTTAAAACCTACATTATTCCCTCGTAGACGTTATTACTGTTTGGAGTTAAGTAACATGCTTGAGTTCGCGATTCGCCGCACATCCAGTAAGAAGTTCGAAGGGATCCTGATCACGTTCAACGATCAGATTATTAAGTTCAATGGCGAAGCGGCCATCAAACTGGAACGCACGATCAAGGATCGTAGCGATGCCACCTACAACCTGTTCGACTGCCTCAATGATTACATTGAAGGCACTATGGACCACGATCAGCAGAAATATCTGTTTGATCTGTACAACCGTGCGTACGTGATTGTTGAGAGCGGTAAGTTCCAGGATTACAATGAAGACCTGGCTCAACTGAAACCCATCACCGACGAGATTCTCGATTTCATCAACGTGCCGAAGTACTGCTCGTTTATCCACTACTCCAAGTACATGAAGATCCCCAAAGATCTGAGTGAAGCAGCGAGTAAAGGTGATTACCCGAAAGAAACCACTATCACTGATCGCGACTATGAAGAGCAGGTAAAACTGGCATTCGTGGCGCGTGTCATCTATCCGATCATCTTTGGTCTGCAAGCTCGATTCGAAAACGTCATGGGCAGTGGTGGTTTCAGCGATCTGGCATGCGGTAACCTGATCAAGGATAATCCGTGGATCACCCAGCTGCCTGGTTGGCACAAGCTGACTGGTTATGTCAAGTTCGCTTTCGACAAGCGTGGCATTCCTACCCAGCCTGACAGCGTAACGAGTGTTGAGAACTTTGTCGATAAAGTACTTTTTAACACGGTGTTCAATCGTCTATGTTGTGCGGCTATTCCTGAAACTGAAGAAGGCAAGAACATCGCCACCGCTATCAATGCCTCGGTTAAGCAACACGAGTCGCTGGGCGGTAACTTCACACAACGGGATTACCCAAGCGAATCGGATGACGATAAGCGCTCGATGCTGGACAAGCACCAGATCAGCGAGGAAGTACGGTCTACTGACGACACGGTATCGGCTGAGTTCTTTAGCTTTACTCTGTTCGACGAAGAAGACAATCCTCGTTATAAGGATCGCTTCCGCTACACCTGTGAGGCATTGGGTGTAAAGAACGTCGCGTTGGTGGAAAGGATCTACGACAACCTGTCCCCGCATTGGGACTTCGAGTTGGAAGATCACATCCTCAAGTTGCTACAATTGACGTTTGCTTTCGAGGTGTCACCGTTCACTTTCGAAGCGGCCGGCTATGATCAATTGATGGCGGCGATCTGTATTGCACAGGTACGACTGCATGAGCAAGGTTACAAGTACTTGCCGTCGGTTATTGGTGCGATCAAGGATCCTAACGGTGAACTGTCGCTACCAGATGGATTCCAGCTGAGCGAAACGGATCGCGAGTTCCTGGCGTCTATCTGCGAAATCCAAACACGCAATAACGAAGGTCGCTCGTTTAACGAAGCGATACAAGCCGCACAATCGTTCCTTGAAAAGTTCGGTCGCGGTATCTGGCAGTCCAATCTGGAATATGGGGTATTGGACACACCAGAGATTTATGCGTTGGTCGGTCAGGGTAAACTCTTTGCTCTGGAAATCAGCGTAGAAGTCAAAAACGAATTCATGGCGTTGAACCGTAAAGTAAACGCCTAAGCAAACTGAACTATCTTCGAGGTTAAAGCAACATGGCAGAAATTACGCTAACCAAAGCCATCTTCGGCATGGGCAACCAAAACCATACACACGTCCATCGCCACAACATCCTGGACATGTCCACGATGAACATCGACACCATCAAGATGGAGCAGCATCAAGGTGGTGTAACCCCTAACACCTTGAACGTTATTGCTGCTCAATCCGGTGGTCTGACGACTCGTCCAAGCGGTGCGGTCAACATCGAAGACGACTGGAACATCCGCCGCGGTCTTGGCATGCTGACCTTCCTTATTACCAACAACTCGATTGAACAAGCTGAGCTGGCGGTACTGGGTTACATGACTGGTGGCCAGGCAAGTCATGAGGGTATTGAACCTCAGACCATGTTTGTACCTGTGCGCTGCTGGGATACCCGCACGACGCAGAAGTTTGACAACATGGGTCTGCCTATGGCGTCGACGGTCATCACGGGTTCTCACCAGTTCCTGATGGGTGACCCAACTGGTCGTGACGAACTGAAGTCGGTACGCCCGCTAGACATGGCCCAGGAAGTTCTGGGTTACATGGCCAGTTCTGCTGACGGTATGAACGACGGGTTCGACGGCATTCTGGCGGCTGACTTGCGTCAGAACGTAGTGATGTCGAAGACCGACAACCTCAACCCGACTCACCATGCACGTGAGTTGCTCAAGATTGCAGCGGCTACTACCACCGAAGGCCAGTACACTGGTATTGCCAACGCCATCGGTGATGCAATGGTCGGACCTGGTATCGGTGAAGCACCGCTGACCAGCAACGACTTCTTCAAGACCATGATGTCGGTCAACGGTAGCTTCTCCATGGCGAACTTCATGGGTTGGAGCATGGCGGAGATCATGTCGGTCTTTACCAACCTGCCAGACGTGATGAACATCACTTTGCTGGATCCTAACGCCACTGTAGGCGTGGATAACACGCTGATCTCTCACGAGCATGGCGGTGCTAACAGCTACGAGACCATCGCAGCTGAGCTGGCGTATCTGACGGTTCACATGCTGATCCGTTGCGGCATGACCCACTTGGTGTTCAGTGCCACCAACAACCCACACCACTTCAGCGGTATGGAAGGTTCGGATTCCGGTGTAGAGATTGTGACCGGTACTTTCGGTTCGGTACTTGACCACGATGAATACGCGATCAATCGGGTTGAACGCTTCAAGGAAATGCTGCGGGGGTTGTTCTTCAGCAAGTACTCGACGCAGTTCGCTCACACCTCGACGATCATCAGTGTACAGGTCAGCTGTCACCTGTTTGGTGAAACCGACGTTACCGTGTTCTTCAACGGCGAAGAGAACAAACAGCGTAAGTACACCAATGCTACGTACGCGGTAAACCGGACCAGTACCAACATCACTAACAGCGCAGATGGCCTGCATGAAGCACAAAACTTCATGACGAACATCACCGAATACTTCACAAAGAACTAAGGACCAGCCATGAATGAATTGAACAAGTTGTACAAAGCCATGTTGATGTCATGGGGTTCCGTAATCAAAGATGACTCCCGCATTGTGGTGTCTATCAATGGTGATGAAATCCCGGTCCGCATCGATGACATGGACATGTATCTGCCTTTGTCTGAAGTCCTCGACGGCAACTGCATCGACAAGGTGTTCTTCCACCCGGCATGTGAAAACGTGACCTCGAAGGAAACCGAAGTGTTCAAGGTGATTCGTCGCCTGTCTACACTCAAGCTCCTGACCACGTTCACTGAATACGTGCCGATCATCTTTGGTGTGGCGGGCAAGACCGCCAAGCAAGCCTGGCGCCAGAACATCCTCGACATGCTCGAGCCACTGAAGGCTGCCAAGCGCACCTACCGTGACGAGCTGAAGAAACTCTTTCAGCAAATGCAGGTTGAAGTCAACGACAACGGCGTCGACAACCGTTTCATTCACATCAAGGTCACCAAAGGCGGTGGCCGTGGCAAGACCGGTGAGAAGGTCTACTACAAAGCCAAGCCAGTGTTCCCGTTCTACAACGAGATCATCAAGCGCCTGGCTCGTTCGGAAGGTCAGTCTGACAACCAGACCGTTGAACTGAATGGTTTCAGTGTATCGATCGGTGCATTGAAGTTGGCAGCTCACCTGTTCCAGCAGATCCTGCCAATTGTGGAAACCCCTGACGACCTCGAGATCGAGTCGACCAGTCAAGTCGCAGCGCGTCTGTGTGCTTACCTGGGTTGCTACTACGAGCTGGCTGAACAGCTGAACCGTATCCAGAACACCTTCCGTGCTGATTTCGACAAGGCCGGTGTCTACCCAATCGACACCAACTGGTACGAGCATCTGGACGAGCTGCCGGAAATCTATCGTCAGGTGCCAACCCTTGACTATAATAGTCATAACACCCAGGACGAAGAAGTCCAGCAGACCAGTAACCAGCGCAACAACACCAACCTGTTCTCGGTAAGCGGTAGTGGTAACCGTAACCAGGGCAACAACCAGGGTAACAACAATAACAGTAATAACAACAATAAAGGCGGTAATAACCAGCCTAACGTTGTTGGCGGTAATGACGGTAGTTTCGACACCACTGTTCCAGCAATGGAATACGGCGATAACTACATCAAGACCGAGATTGATTACATGGCCGGCCACGTCAACCACTACGCCATGAACAACAATGGCAACCAGGTCATCTACCAGTGCACTCGTCACGGCAACCTTCTGCGTCGTGTCGAAAGCAGCATGCTTAACAACATGGGTGGTATGAACATGATGGGCGGCATGGGTGGTATGGGCGGTGGCATGAACATGATGGGTGGTCAACAATTGGCCAACGGCATGATCCTGCTGCCAAACGGCATGACTGTAATGCCACAACAGCTGCAACAAATGATGCGTCCTAGCACGAGCCAGGGCGCACCAGGCGGCGTAGCTGATTACTCGATGGCTACTTACTAAGCAGCCATAAGGCTAGCAGGCTGGGGAATTCCCCAGCCTGCTATACCTTTCTTTTTTAGCCTTTAACTGTATTGCTGCGGGATATGGCTTTGTTCAAATCGCTCTCGTTGATCATCTGAAACGACTGGAAGTCGGAGACATCCTGATTGGGGTCATCCACGTCATTGATAAAGGCAGTTGCCCAACGCAGGTGAGCAGGGATGTTCATAACTCGCATCACTCGATAGAAGTCGGTACGGAACGCGTAGAGCATTGCTCGGTCTACGATGGGTATCATCTGAGAACCGCGCAACAGTATTTCTTTTTCAGAACGCACCAAGATCTTGAAGGCATCGGTGTAATAGAAGTCTTTACCGTTGTCTGAGTCGCTGTTTGGAATTGGCATTGTCCTCTCCAAGCTAATTGTTAACTGGCTGCCCCATCCTTTATTGCTATAAGCGATATGGCAACCCTAATAAAACTTAAACCTATATCATCCTTTTGGAATAGGTTGTATCAAGTTTAAGATAATAGGAGAAAGATTGTGAGTGATAAAAAAGATGATTCTCCTGTCGAGATCCCTCAGGTCGGGCTGGGACGATTTAAGAAGTGGGCTTATTTGGCCGAGAACCAGTTGCACCCTGCGGTAATGGGCGTGTGTGCAAACCTGGTAGTGTTCCCACAGGTATCGTCTCCTACCCGTATTTACATGGTGGGTAACATGATCCCGAAGGCAGTAGCGACTTCGGGTGCAAGTGAGCGCAAACTTAAATCTGGCAACGAGTATCAATATGCCAAACGCGCTCGCTGTGTTGAAGCTCCATCAAACATGGTTATTGAGGAAATCTTCTACGCTCAGGCTATCAATGGCGGCGAAGGTGACACTGACAAATGGGCTCCGGTCTACGTCGTGTTCAAGAACGATGAGAAGGGTAAGTACGATATCATGGAGTTCCCACGGTATAACGTACAAAACTCCTACGTAGGCTTTGAATACGTTTATGACATGAATGTCATGCGTAAGTTAAAGAAAGGCGCCGTGTTCCCTAAAGGTACGATCTTTGCCAAATCCCCACGCATCAGTAAAGATGGCGAGTGGATGTTTGGTATGGACCTTAAGGTTGCACCGGCTTCCTTCCACTATACCGAAGAGGATGGTATCGGTATTACCGAGAGCTGTGCGCGCGACAAACTGCGCTGCATGTTCGAACACATCCGTGCTCACGGTTGGAACGAAGACGAGTGGGTGCCGCTGACTCTGTACAGAGATAGCCCATTCCCACAAAGCGGCGAGCGCATTCGCGAAGACGGCATCGTGATGGGTTTCCGTCGTCGTGTCTCTGCAAACGCTTTGGTGTCTCTGACCAAGAAAGCTTTGACCATTCCAGACGAGACTCACGACATCCTGTTCCGGGCGCCGGTGGATTCCGAGGTCATGTCGGTTGAAGTGATCAGCGAGCGCATGAAGAACAAGTCGAATAACCGTTCGACTGAATACATCAAACAGGCCCACACGAATATGCTGGAACGCTATGAGCGTCGCCAGAATGACATGTGGAACGAAGTGATTCGTTGGCACAGTGGCCGAGTTACGGCTAACCGTGGTAATCCAATCGCTATGACTCGTCCTTTGAATCGGTTCATCCGCTTCGCCAAGGGCAACTACACCATTAATGCTAACACCGGTAAGCCTAACCCGCTGTTCCGTGCTGTTAAGCGTGTACGTGTTAAAGACTGGAGTATTACTATCCGGTTGCGTGAGATCGTCTCTGGTCGTGCCAAGTTCAAGATGTCGGGTATGAACGGCGACAAGGGTGTAATCGTTCGGATTATTCCAGACGAAGATGCTCCGCGTTATGATGACGGTACTGTGTGTGACGTTGTGGTTAACAACACACCAGCATTCCGCCGGCAGATCTTCTCGATGCTGATGGAACAGTCGATCAACTTTATTAACATTAATATCCACAAAGAAGTGGTGCAATGCCAAAAAGAAGGTGACTACGTCGGTGCAATGGAAAAACTGATGCTGTTCTACGAGACTGGATTCCCAGAGTTCGCAGAGCTGGTACAGATGACCATGGTAACCCGCGAGGACATCGTCGAGTACGTCAACGATATCGCAGCCACGCAGATCAGTGTGCATGTGCGTAGCGACACCAAACTCTACGGCGTTGAGATTATCAAAGCGCTGCGTAAGGTGTACAGCTACAAGCCTGAACAAATCACCTTCCGGGATTCCCTCGGTGAGATGGTGCGGTCTGTTAACCCGGTACTGATCACCAACCAGCACTTCATGCTGTTGGACAAGTTCGGTACGGACATGTCGGCTCAGTCGTTGCCAATGTCTAACCCATTCGGCATGCCAGCCAAACTTAACGAAGCCAACAAGTATTCCAGTTGGTTGCGGATGGTCTGGAACCGTAACAAGGGTGAAACTGAAGCACGGCTTACACTCAGTCAAGCGGGCGCAAAAGAAACGGTCAAGCAACTGGCCATGGGCTATGCACCTGAACTCCGTACGCGGATGGCACAGCGTGTGGTACGGGCGGAAGATGGCTTTAACATCAACCAGATCATCAAGCCAGACGAGTATGGGTTGAACCGGGCGGTACAAATGTCGCAGAGCATGCTCAGTGACTCTGGCTATACCCTGCGTCGTGAACTGCCAACTGACCGTTCGGATTATGAAGCACCTGCTAAGGAGACCTTGTAATGGCCTTGCAAATTAACCTACGGGATTTTGCTAACCTGCCTGAACACCAGGTATTGCGTTGGCGTGGTTTCCGTATGGCCGTTGAGGTCACGGATGACCATGGAGAGAAGGTACTGAGCGACAGTTATGCCATGCTGTTAACTTGGCAGGGCATGATGATTCACCGGGCCTACAACACCGTGCCGTATTCGGTGAAGGAGGTTATCCCAACTGGCAAGAGTGTCGTGTATAACAACAAGACGCTCGCTATTCCAATGAACTGGATCATGGGTGAGATTGGACCCAACATTCATGATCCAGTGGAATGGGACGTGATCAAGATGACCATTCACATGTGGCAGACCAAGCTTAATAACTTGATCGTGGTCATGAGTGAAACGTCGGTTATCTCGGCCATGGCTGAATCGGTAGACGACCTGATCGAAGATCCGGGTATCCGCGAGATCCATCGCAAGGTACTCGACAAAGAAGTAACGATCGACGAAGGGGAGGAACTGTTCTCTGTTTACCTGAAGACATCCGAAACGCTGGATTACAACACGGTAGCTTTGCTGGCACGTACGGGTGGTGTGAGTATCAACCAAGCGTATCAAACGGCGATCATTCGTGGTGCAGTATTCGACCTCGATAACACCATTATGCCAAACGCTGTCATGGCGCGGTATGCTGATGGTATTGTCAACCTGGCGGACGCCATTGGCGATAACCGTGGTGCTGGTAAAGCGCTTAACAGTAACGGCCGGGCACTGAAAGACTCGGAATGGTTCCACCGGAAGATTCACTTGTTCACGGCGATCATCCATTCCATCGGCCATATGCAGGACTGTGGGTCGCTTGACACTGTGCCGTTGCGCATTGCGTCGACTGAGATGGCCAAGAGCTTGCTGGGTTCTTATCGTGTCTTGGAAGACAACACAGTTGATCTGATCAGCGTTAAGAACGTGAAGACGATCAAAGCGGGCGACATTGTCAACCTGCGCAGTGTTGGTTTCTGTAACAGCATAACCGGTACACCCTGTGGCGTGTGTTATGGGATGATGAAGTCGGCTATCCCGTACAACCGGATGATGAAGAAAGATGCCAACATCGGCATGTTTGCAGGTACCACGATCTGTAACCCATTGGGTCAGAAAATGCTGTCTACCAAACACTTCATCCGTAACGCTACCAGCAAGAAGTTTGTACCCCACTATCGAGATAAAGAAATCATTACCTCCAACGGTGATCAGATCTTCCTCGAGAAAGACCTGTGTAAAGAAGGTACTCGACTGATTCTTAAGTCGACCATTGTGAAAGATTTGTCTGACTTGCGTTCCTTGGACATCATGGACGAGATCGCACTCAGTAAGTTGCCTTACTTTGGTGAAGTCACCTTCCAGTATGAGGTGGAAGACATCATGGTGGGCGGTACCACCACGCAACAACATCCTGCGCAGACATCGGTATCATCTCGCCGCGCCCGCTTTTCTATGGGATTCCTCCAGTATATACTGGACCATGGCTGGACCATGCAAGACAAGAAGTTCATTTCGGTGGACTTGTCCCAATGGAACCATGCTGACCCAATGTTCGTGTTGCCATATGTTCGCGAGGACTTGGACGCACACCGGGCACGGGTGGAAAACTTCCTTACGTTTAACAAACGTAACGCGGCGTGGAAGAAACAGGTCGTTACTCCGAAAGTCTTCGGCGAAGTACTCTCGGAATTCTGGACGTTGATCGATGCAGAAACTAAAGGCATCAACATGATCTACGTCGAGGTGATCCTGGCTTGCGCATTGACCAAGAACCCAGCAGAGCATTCGTACAAGCTGGCAACCGGTCCTGGTGATAAATACTTCACCAGCTTTGTAACGTGTGTGGATAACCGCGGTTCGGGTACGATGTCGATCTTTGAACGGCAGCAGAACATCCTGAACCTTCCGAAAACCTTTGCGGTTAAAGACCGTCAATCAAGTGTGCTGGAATGTTTCCTGCAACACGCGGTGTCATAACTCGAAGTCCTCCTTAGGGGGGACTTCGGTCCTCCCCTTAATGTTTTTGAGGCTTTTGGTATGAGGCATTCCGCCACTGTATCCATGGGTCACACCTACCTGCGCATCTTTGGGTATTACGGCGATTTCTGTGTAAAGGTTATTATTCCTTTCTGCCGCGCTCACCTGTATAAGGTCGGTAAGGTTCCAGTGCCTGGAAGCAATAAACAGGTCTGGAAAGTGACTCACGTGTTTGCTCAGTCTAATCACGACAAAACTGAGTATCGGATTCCCGTAAGCTTAATGAAGGAGTTCATTGAGTTTGCGCAATACCGGGGTTACAACGCTTCCCGGATTGCTATTGAAACAGAACCGGAGATAGAAGGCGCTGATTGCGAATTCCAACTCCGGCCTGAGATGTCAACTCCATTGCCCGCTCAGGAGGAGTGGCTGGACTATCAGTTAGCTGAAGGCGCGGTAAAGATCAACAATGCTCCAACGGGTGGCGGTAAAGCGCTAGCCAATGATACGCCGGTCAGAACCATCCACGGTTGGCGCCCTATTGGACAGATCAAGGTTAATGACCTTGTGATGGCCCCTGACGGCTCCCACACGTACGTTACAGGCGTTTTCCCTCAAGGGATGACACGGACTTACCATCTGATGTTTGAGGATCGTAGATCGATCGTGGCGTGCCCTGACCACCAATGGGAAGTTCGGGCTGAAGGTGAAACCGAGTGGCAGGTACTGACCACCCAGCAGTTAGTGGACAGTGAGAAGACCTGGTACATCCCGCTAACCGCCAGTGAGCGCAACCCTGATCGTGGGGATATCATTGAACCCTACCTGATTGGTAAGACCGATCGGATCCTGGGTGAGAAGTATCTGGAAGGTTCTCATTCCCAACGGATGGCTTTGCTGCGAGGGTTATTGGATAACGGCGGTGAACCAAAGTCGGACGGTTCGATCCTCTTCCAAACCGAATACGGTATTACAGCCAAAATGGTTCGTGACCTGGTTCGAAGTATTGGGGGTATTGCGGAAGCCAAGTTCAAGAAGTTCAAGAACTCGGTTATCCTCCGCCATCGGACTCCGGAGATTCTGTTCACCGATGAGACGAAACAGGATAAGCTACGGAACTCGGAGAACCGTGATCTGGCTTTGAAGATCGTGCAAATCGTTGAGAGCAATCCAACCGAGACCACCTGCATCGCAGTAGAACACCCGAGCCACTGCTTCGTGGTCAAGGACTACATTGTTACCCACAACACCTACATGGGTCTCTACACTGCCGTCAAGCTTGGCAAGCGGGTACTCATTACGGTACAACCGCGTTACATTACCACCTGGATCAATGACATCGAGAAAACGTTGATCATGAAACCAGGTGATGTGGTTGTGTGGGAAAACGCCTCGTTGCCATTACTGGGGGAGAACATCGAGAAGGGACTGCTTAATCCCAAGATTGTTATCGTGCCGTTCTCCAGGATCTCGGGGTATTTGCGTAACAACCGTAAGGACGCCACAGCGGTACCGCTCAGCAAGATCTTTGAACAGATCAACCCGGGCTACCGTATTGTGGATGAGGGGCATGAGTCGTTCCATGAAGTCTGTCTGTCGTTGTTCCATGGCAACATCAAGAAACTGCTCACACTGTCGGCTACCTTGACAGCTGATGATCCGTTCATGAACAAGATGTACAACCTGATGCTCCCGATCAGTCTCAGGCTTAAGGAACCTGAACCTGAGAACTACATCGACATCGTTGCTTACATGTATCACTTGTGTCAGCGCAGGTACTTCCTGAAGACGGTACAGTTCGGCAGCTACAATGACATGGCGCTTGAAGCGTCTATTCTGCGTAGTGCGGTCTTGACCGAGTTCTACTTCAAGATTGCCGACAAGATGTTTGTGGAGTATTACATCGGTATCGGCAAGCCGGGTGATTACAATTACATCCCGCCAATAAGAGAGCCAGGCACTAAGGCTCTGTTCTTCTTCTCGCGTATTGAAATGTGTGAGACGATGTTGGCGATGTTTCAGGCGAAGTATCCACACCTGGACTTCTGTACCTTCCTTGGAACGAAGGACAAGAAGACACCAACGAAGTATCTGGAGCATGAGATCGTTATCACCACACCGGGTAGTTGCGGTACCGGTAAGGACATCCCTGGCCTTGTCAGGACGTTCTGTTTCCATACGGTCTTCTCGACCCAACGGAACAAACAGATGATCGGTCGCTTGCGTCAGCTACGTGGTAAGTTCGATGGTCGTATCACCCCGATGTTTATCTTCCCGTTCTGTAATGATATCGGTAAACATCAGGAGTGTTTCCAGAAACGACGGATTGCCTTTGCCAATAAGGAAAAGGATTTCAAACTTATTGAATCTAACTGCTCGCTCAATTAATATGGGCGAGTATCCCTAATAACGGACAGTTGATATGCACAAACATGCAAGCGGTTCAAAAACTGTCACCAAGGCTGTGATACTGGAGTGCCATTGCCTTGGCTTAGCCGGGGATCTGGTGCGTACAGTTGTTGGTGAATCCATTTCTGATTTTCTGCTTAACCTGACCGACGTTGATGCCCGCATTGACGACGAGTGGTATTACTCTCTTCTAAGAGATCGTCTCTACAGTGACGACGGGGAAGTGGTCTCCTGGTGGTATTCTGAACAGGAGAAGTTGATGTTTGAAAGAGATCCGCATGGACACCTCATGTTGTATGGGAATCAAGTTAGCGGATACCTTGAGTCCATTGCAAGTGATAACGAGGACATTATTAACCTGCTCTATTCCAGTATGTCTATGGAAGAGATTACGGTGAGTAGCATAGTTCTCAAAGATAAGCTTATACTTCTTGTGAGAGGAAGACAAACATGATGACTAAAGCGCACTTCATCCCTACTCCGGGGATCGACCAGCTCCCGCACTACTACGTTATCCAGAAATTGATCGAAGAGCGTATTCGTTCGATTCTCCAGGGTGACAGCTTCGTGGATAAGTCGCACTTCCTGGTGGCTAACTACCTGGAAACGCCGACAACCTTCACCACCCCTGAACAGGTGAACAAGCACAACGCCGAGATGGCCAAAACCATTCTGGCTACGTTCAAAGAGTACGAGAAGACGCCGGAATACCACGACGCCATTATCCAACTGAAACCGTACGAGAACACCATGTTCCAGATCACCAGTACGACCTACGTAGGCATTCAGGTCTTGCTGAAGTTCGAGGATAAGGACCTGGCGGGTTAATGCTCTCCTTTATCCTCAAGCTAGACCCTGAAACCCGCGAGGAACTCTATTCGGATGTTGCGCTAGAGTTCCTCGACCTAATCATGATGGAAGCAATCTTTGTCATCTTTCAGATGGCTAACCCCTATGACTATCCGCTGCTCGACGACATTGAGTTCCTAGCGGATGATCCGGATTCACAGTTCGAAGCCTCGGTGGAATATCTACTTGCGGTATTGGCTGAAAAGAATCCATTGGATGGGGTATTGCTTCCTAGTGCGGAATTGGTGGAGTATGCTCCGGAGTACCGGGACGCCATCATGATCAAGTTGGGTGCAGCGGTCGATGCGATCAACGCTATGAACGACCCATCTGAAATGGCCGCTATCAAGAATATCTTGTCGCAGCCAGGCTTTCAGAAACGGTTCAAGTTTAACTCCTTGCATTTAAAGGACCGTGTTGTTTACACCATCTCGCCAGGTATTGACGATTTGGGTCTGCCGACTATGAGTTCCATGTTGACAGGAATGCCTGTTTTACCCCCATGCTGATACTGTATAACCCTACCAACCCCTTAGCGGGGTTGGTAGGGTTATATAACAGCTTTATTTTTTGCTACTTGATCGCAGTAGCCAGGTTCAACTTGGTACGTTTACGACCCGCCTGGTGGTGAGCCTTCATACGTTGCAGCATGAACTCTGTTGGTACCCGCACAACTTCTGCTGAGAGACGGGAAGCAAACTTCGCCAAACCTTCACCCAAGCAGATCTTGCAGTAGTTACCCTCAGGAGACAAGCAGAATTGTGGCACCCGCATTTGGATAGACTTACCCATGATCTTCTCTACTTCTTCAGAAGTAATCAGAACAGGCTCCTTGCCTTTCATGTAGTAACCACCCACCCAACTGAAGCCGTTCTCTTTAACCAGAGTCATCTCTTCAGTGCGAGGAGTACCGCAGTCGACGCCTTCAACCTTACCACGACCCACAAGACGCAGGGTTTCTTTTACCTGACTACCGCCTTCACCGGTTGCCATGGAGCGAGAGTACGCACCCGCTACCGCAGCGTTGGTCTGCACGACCACTTGCTCAGGGTCAAGACCCTCATCCAAACTGCGAGGCAGTGCAATCCAGCCGCCACCTTCTTCGTCCTGTTCAATACCGAAAGCAATGAACATACGTTTACGAGCAGTGTTGATGAACTTGTCATTGATGAAGAAGTTCTTGCTCTTACCCGCCATCATCTCCAAGCGGTCCATTTGAACCAGTTCTTCAACGGCCGCTGTAAAGGCTACAGGATCGTTCATCTTGCCTTCAGCCTTAAGCTTGGAGAACAACTCATCTTTACGCTTAAGTACCGCTGCTGATACTGACAGGGCGTCTACACCACCCGGCTTAACAAAGAACGACCCCAACCCTTCCAGGTAGTAGCAGTTCTCGGTAAACTTGAGGCAGTCGTCTACAGAGGCCTTGCCTTCTGGTACAGTTTCACCTTCCTTGGGGTTGTCGACCATCAGTCGGTTGATATGCCCTTCAATCAGTTTCTTGGTGAAGAACGTATTGACGTAGTCCACCTTGCCCAGAAACGGTTCCCACCACAGCACGATGTTGAACAACATCAGGCCGAAGGTAGAGTCGACAGGTTTACCCTTGAGCATTGGATGGAAGTCACCAGGGAATGAATAAGCATCATCCATTACAGCAAACGGTTCGTCCACCTTACCGTCGAGTACAACCGTGTTACCGTCGACAATAGCGTGGAACTTACCCTTCTCTACAAAGACTGTCCAGGGAATCTTCTTGAAGGCACCAGAGGACTCCTCATCGTCGAACTGAATCGAGATGATAGATTGTACCGCTGCCTTGTTGGCATAGCCCAGGTTGTTGAACCAGAGCTTTAGGAACTCGAGTTTATTCATTGGTCAGATCCAACATGCCGATCATCTTCTCAATGGCCAGCAATGCCAAGTGATCAGTAGTGATCTCGTTAATGAGGACCAGGAGCTGTTCACGAAGGGTATCGTTATTCAACTCACTGATGAGATAGAGTGCCATGACCTCTTTGCCGTAGAGGACCTGGTTGTCCGTCGATGGATAGTCGAGGAGTTTAACCAAGTCTACCCTGAAGAAGCCCATGAGCGTGTCTATAGGGCTGCCTACGCGGCCGTTGTTAATGACGTGCTCATACGCCAGGGTGTTCTCGATAAGCGCTCTGTTGGCCCTTACACGCTTGATGATATTGATGGGGATGCCGTCTTCTACATCCCCTGTCAAGAGGTTGTCGCGGACTGCCTTTAAAGTCACCTCGCTAACATCTTGTAGTAGCAACTCGTAATTAACGAGGGACACACTGTCACCCATGTATTTCTGGAAAATCAGGAGGAAGCGGTCAACAGGGGGGATATCAACAGAATCCAGAATGTTGCCCAAACCAATGACGTCTTCATACTGATCCATCTCGTGGAAGAAGTTGCCGACATGAATAAGCTCCTCCAAACGCTCGTGGGTGACTTCGTCCAGGTTGATGATAAAGCCTAGACGGGACAACACGTCGATTATATTGTTGGTAATCAACTCGTAGATTTGTTTCTTTTTGATGGGGGTATCAAAAGTTTCATCTACGATGATTTCAGTGATCACGTTTTGCAACAGTGACTCGGGGAGGTTCAACAGAATTAAATTGAACCCGTCAGTTAATATTTTAGCTTGGAGGTCGGGTATAGAGGCCTTGAAGTCAACCCAGATACCACCGATGAGAGTAGCGGCGAAGTCTTCTTCCGCTTCCATCATCACTACTTCGTCAGTCTCAGTAAGCATTGGGACTATCCTAACATTAGTTAAACAGGGAATCATAGCATATGTCTACTAAACAAGCTCAGAAGAAAGCCAAGCGGGCTGTGGCCTCCAAACAGAAACGTAAGGCGGCTAACGTCCAGCGTAACCAGGATCAGTTCCATCTGGGTCGTCGTGAGATGGCACGTATCGCCGTATCGCCGGAAGGTATCGAGGCTTCGGAAGCCAGACTGCGTTATGACATTGCCACTAAGGGCGTTATCCAAACGGCTCTGGATCTGAAGAAAGACATCGATGGGGCGAAGTCCAAACTGAACAACATCGAGGTGCTGAAAGGCATCAACGATATGATCCCGATCCTGGGCAATATCCACGGCGTAGTCGAAGTTACCAGCAAACTGGTCGACATGAAGAAGACCGTCCTGACCGAAGAAGAACAGGCACAGATTGATATCTTCGACAAGCAGATCGTTTCGGTGGCTGAAGACGTTCATGCAATGTTCGAGTTCATCAATAAAGAACAAGAAGTGGACGAGTACATCTCCCTCTTCGTTCACTACACCGATACTCTGGCCGAGATCATGCAGTTCAACATCCCTGATCTGATGGCCATCGTTCTGCGCCCTCGTGAAGAACTGATCAACGAATACGTGCGTGAGCACAAGCATGAAGGCGAGAACAACTACGAGTTCGGTATGCGTCTGCACGGCGAGCGTATTACCCGTGTGCAAGTGCTGTACCGCACTGTACCGGCTGCTGCTGAACCGATGCCAACCAACAAGCCCCTCGTAGGCGAACTGGCTGATGCATACGAAGACATCGGCGCCAAACAAGTCAACTGATCCCTTACGCAAGGAAGTAGTACATGAGTACTGAACCTCAAGAACCACAGGAGCAACAAGCTCCTGCTGTTGACACCCCGGTTGTGGTAGCACCTACGCACCGTGAAGTACACACCGCACAAAACACCACGATGAAGCAGATCGTCGCTCCTGAAGATGAGATCATTCGCGATCTCACTAAAGAAGAGCAAATGGACGGTGGTTTCATGACTGTCTTCCTGGGTAACCGTAAAGAAGACATCCTGAAGGCCCAGAGCGTTATCGGTCGCTGGTTGACCTTCAGCGGTTCCAAGGCGATGTTCGAGCAAGAACGTCTGCCGGAGTCAGTCTTCAGCAAAGCTGAATCCGATTGGCTCCAGTACATCGAGAAGGAATTCCCAGGCAAGACGTCTGATCAGGTAATGACCCACGCGGCCGACCTGTATGCGTTCATGTCGGAGATTCAGGACGAACTGAAGATTCGTACCTCGATCCTGAACGAGCCGGACATCAGCAACGTCTTCAACCGTGGTGGTGTTAACACCGGTGACATCGTCGGCAAGAAACCTTCTGCTTCCACCCAGGGTTTCTCTGCGCGTGAAAACATGCGTCGTCGTGCTGCCCGTAAAACAGGCTCTGGTGCTGACAAGCTGTCGTACGACGTGCTGTGCCGTGACTCGTTTGCATCGTTTGCTTTCTCGCGTACCAACCATACCGAGATGGGCGCGCTGATGAACGACATCCGTCGTACCATCACCGGCTATGTTCAGCAGATCGGTAACAACAGTGCCGTGCTGGCGCGTATCGCTTCGATGCGTGTGATCTGGAACTTCATGGCGAAGCGTATCACCAACTCGAGCGTTACGGATCTGGCGGACTTCAACCAGCTCTCCAACGTTATCCTGTTGACCGACATGGACACCGTGATCACTGCGTTGATCGAGTCGACCAACACCAAGGGTATCAACCTGAACCTGCGGTGCTTCTCCGGTAAGTGCGACTGGGAAGCCTTCAAGTTGGTACAGGCGTCCAAGCTGCTGCGTCAGCGTCATCACATCACCACTGATGCCGATGAGGCGATCTACGCCAACCTGATCAACGGCCATGCCAAGTACACCATGGAAGAGACTCGCGCCCTGAGCCGTGCTTCGACCTATGGTCTGGAAAGCAACCGTGTGTATAACGACGAGAAGTCGATGTACCTCGAATGTGCTCCGCCTACTCTGGCTGAAGCGTTTGATGCGTTCGACTTCTTCATCGGTGAAATCAACCCTGAGCTGGCCGAGCTGCGTACCAAACTCGTTGACCCTGCTGAGTACCAGACTCAGGTCACGATGGTCCACAACAACCTCGGTTCTACTGAGTTCATCCACTGGGTACAACGTCAAGTTGACCTGCCAGCGGAAAACACCGACGAGGAAGAAACGGTATTCGCGCGCAGCGAGATCGAACCCAACGAGTTCAACGGCGGTATTCTGGACGTTCTGCGTGACCAGGAAGACCTCAACCGTAACCTCGTCAAGTTCATACTGAACAAGACACCGTACATGTCGCGTACCTTTATGGGTGTGCGTAACTACGTGTGTCCGAAGTGCCGCAAGAACATGGGTGATCTGGAAGACCCTGAAAACCTGCTGGATCGGAAGTTGGGCTACACGCCAATCGACCCAGTGATGAGTTTTTTTACCCTCACCCAGTGGGCGATGCTCAAGCAGACGGCCGTCCAAAACAAAGTCAAGTCCGAAGCCCTCTCGGAATAATCCCCCGAGTCGACAGTCGGATTGTCTTCAGCCCTATGTTCAATCAGGTTAACAACCAGCTACTGGGGAAGTCTACCAAAGATCTTACCCCAGAAGCCATGTCGTTTAACGAGTCCATGTTGCATGATCTGAACATGAACTACTACACCCCCGCTAATATGGATCCTTTCTCTTCAGTGGCTTACATTCCTGTGGAGCACGAGTTTACCCATGAGTGGTCGATTAAGGCTGTCGCTAAGAAGTACGGGTTCTACAAACTCCATGAGATCATGCCGTTAAGGGATTACATGGAAATGCCTATGTTTCTGATCGACGACCTGATCCAGGGTGTAGGTGAAGGACGCAGTCAGCGAGACAAGATTGATAACCCACCTGATGCCGACGGTAATAAACCGCCGAAGGTGGGAGATACCAACAAAGACTTGATGGAAATAATGCGTCAACTGGGTTTGAATAAGAAAATGTTCTAAGTGCAGCTTGCCTCTAGGGTCCCACCGGGCCCTAGGGGTAAAGCCGTATTTTATGCTGAAACCATATTCCTGGTTGCCTATAACTCTCTACGAAAGGGCCCTTTCATGAGCAAACAAGATTACACGCCACCTGAGAGCGAAGATCTCAGTGGTGATGACGCAAAGGAGGTTGCTGCACCTGTTGCTAAAGCCCCTGCTCCTGTTGTCATCACCCAACCTGCCAAAGAAGCGGCTGCTCCGGCTGAGGCTACCTTCCAGGCAGAACCAATGGTCATCGGCATCGCCAAGATGATCAATGCCAAAGGTGATACCACTACCGACGTCATGGTAGCGCGCATCAACCGTCACATTGAATTCCTGGCTGGGCGTAAGCGCTTCAAGGACAAGAAGGAAGAGCAGGACGAACAGATCAGTTTCATCGAAACGATCGGCAACTCTTTCCGTCTCGACTTCGAACAGTTCGCTGTTGTCACTGATGACCTGCTGACCATCATCCGCGCCAACGCCGAAGTATTCTCCGGTGGTCTGGCCTTCCGCTACACCGTGGGTCTGGACAAGAAGTATCCGGCTCAGACCATCCGCCTGTACCACACGTACGTCTCGTTCCTGACCATGGTCGCCAAGAACTGGGAGGCGCGGTACAAGCTGCACTCGTTGATCGATCTGGCCAGTGTTATCACTGACCTTAATCGCAAGGGTAAAGAAAACGTTACCCAGTACTTCCGCTACCTGACCAACGTCTAACCAACCGCCGTCAATTCATCATAACCCCTCCCTTGCAAGGACAGAACAAATGGAATACGTAGAAGGCTCTTACCAACCTGATGGCGACGGCTTTGGTCTCCCAGACGCACCGCATGTTGAAATCATGTTCGACTCCCTGAACGACACTGCTGAGCAGATGGACGTTGCGGGTACCGAATCCATCTCACTGACCGCTGCTCAACAATACGCCCAGGGCGTGCTGCTGTCCGCTGGTATCGTTTCCGGTAGCCAGGTTACTGGTACTGAAGGCGTGTTCTCCGCTATCGGTGACGGCTTCAAGGCAGTCTGGGATTACATCTCCAAGACTTTCAAGTCGATCTGGGACTTCTTCTTCAGCCGCGACAGTGCTAAAGACGCTGAAGTAGCCAAAGAAGCCTGCAAAGAAAACGCCGAAGAACTGGCTGCTGCTGCTGCCGGTAGCCAAGACGAAGCCACTGCCGACAAGCAACTGAACGCTATGGCGGCAGCTGGTGTTGACGGTGAAGAAATCGCCAAGGCGAAGAAAGGCACCCTGGCCGAAAAGAAAAAGGCGATTAAAGACGCCCTGAAAGAAATGGCGAAGTTGAACAAGAAGGGTCAAGCTGCTTTGGCCACTGTTGTTGCCAACGCTGTTAAGGCGAAGAAAGCCTTCCTGACCCTCGCCACCTCCGCCGGTAGTGACAAGGAAAACAAAGCCGCTGGTCACCTGATCGGCAAAACCGACTTCGCTGACGCCTCCATCGACATGGCCGGCATGGTTCTGAAGTTCACTACCCGTGACGCCCAGTTCCTGAGCAAGTTGGAAAAAGCCACCAGCATCACCGACGTCAATGCTGCGATCCAGTTCAGCAAAGACTGTGCTGCCAACATCGACTCGCTGAAATCGTTCTCCGACGAATTCAAAGGCAAGAAAACTGCCATCGAGAAAATGCTGACCGGCGCTGAAGCCAAGATGAAGAAGGCCAAAGACGCGAAAGACAAAACCGAACTCCAGAAAGACATCAGCGCTCTGCGTGTGATCGTTGGTACTGGCGTTAAGGCGTCCAAGCTGATCGAAGCCAACTACCACCGCGTAACCGAAGCGTCCACTGCCCTGAACAAGGTCTTTGGTATCGCCGCTTAATAACGTCTGTAAGGCGTTCTGAGCATCGATCGTGAATAAACCCTCCTACTCCCTTAGTCGGGGAGTAGGAGGGTTTATAGCTGCTTTACGCTGCTTTCTTCAATGCTTCTGGTAGTACTTGTGCTTGACGTGCTTCTCGTTCTGCTTTTGCTTTGGCTGCGCTTTCTTGCAACTGTTTCAACATGTCACCGAAGCCCAGTTCTTCCAGACCTTTCTCAAAGTCGGATTGCAGTTTGTCTGCTTGTGGGAAACGGAACAGATCGTGACTCAAGCCCATGGCATTCGCCTGAGTACTGCTGGCATAGTTGACAGCAATCTCCCGGAACTTCATTGGGTTGGCACCCTGGATCGCATAGACTTCCATCTGAGTCGTTTTGTTACTGACGTTATCCGCCAATGTGCCGTGTGGGTATGCACCCTCAACGTCAAGGTCAGATACACCAGCGCGACCTGAGCTAAGAACGTCATCAAGCCCGATGAACATTGCCCGGCCCATATCGGAGTTCTTCTCAGTATCGAGGAGAGCAATCCAGTTATCCAGAGTAGGCAGACGGTCACTGAAGGTCTTGTCACGTCTAGCAGGTGTACTACCCCAGACGTAACCGTGTTCGCGCGCAAGGAAGGACAGCGTATCCGAAATCAAACGTGGCTGCGAAACGAAGTTGAAGTATTCCGAATAACGCAACAACATCGGAATCGACAGCGAGAAGTCAAATGTCTGCTCGTTGATTTCTTCAATAGGCCAGTTATCCGCAATGTTGTACATCGAATACAGATAAGGATATTCCTTCTGCATGTATCGATGCCACTGTCCTGACCCTGGACCCTTGCTCATGCCTTCTTCAGTGTACAGCTTACCCTGAACCTTTTCCCGCTGAGCGGTAGCCTCCAATGAATAGCTCTCGAGCTTACCAGACGAGAAACGCTTAATCGCATAACCCGACATGGCATCAGCCCATTGCCACCTTGCAGGACAACGAACAGTTGGAAACTTCTCTTGTGGTTCCAGAGGAGTCTTGTCGCCATTCTCTTTAACCTTGTGAGTACGACCAAGGTTCAGCTCGTAACTGCGATACTCTTTGGGAACTGCTGGATCACTGTAGACGTCTGCGAGGTTGTAACCTTCAGTCCTGAGAGCGCGTTCACAGGCTTCCATGTCATAACCGGCGTTCCAGCTCAGTACCCAGTCAGGATCCCACTCATGGAACTTCTGAATGCAGGCATAAGCAATCTGACCTGGCGTGTCAAACAGCTCATACTCGATCTTGCACTTACGACGCTCAACGTGTTCCTTGACGTACTTCTCTTCGGCTTCCTTTAACGATGCCAAGATTGCAAAGTCGGTTAATCGTACCTTGGGATCAATCCTGTCCTGACGACTTTGATACCAGCTACGTTGACCTGCGAAGTAGGCTTTGCCTTTCATGGTAACCGAAGCCATCATGATTGGTTTGACTTCGCCGAGGGCTTCCATGTCTGCTTCAACGTCGAATGCTGCTACCGAGAAAGGTTCCTTTTCCTGATACTCGCCATACTTCTTAAAAAACTGTTGCTTGAAGTGAACCGGAGTAGTCTGGTCCAAACCAAACACATACTGTATACCCTTGCCAGATTTAACGTCATAGATCGTTGCGCCACGGTCAGCTACCCCAAATAGCTGCTTACGGACTTCAAACGGAATATCACGACGAGTGCTACGGTACTCACGACAGAACCGTTCTTCCAGGTAGTCCTTCGGTTGGAGGAACTTACGGTGCTGTTCCTTAACCAAATGCCAAGGCTGTTTATAATTCTCGTAGGACTGGAAGACATTGGAACGACTACCATCCTCGTGAATGTTGGTAATCTTTGCGGATAGTAAGTCTTTGCTCTTGTCAAAACGGTGCTCTGTATAGACGGCATGTTTGCAGACACGAGCGATAATCGGTGATAGGTTTTCTGCGACAGTTTGTATCATGATTTTATCCTGCATTTTATGCCCGCTTTTAGCGCTATATCAATGGCGTCCCAGTATTAAATATCTTTGAGGAGTACAGGTGCATGATCTCGATGGATTTTTTGAAACGACCCGTCGGAGGGTTGGAGTTCATTAACTTCCAGTCCACTGACTTCTATCGCAAGATGTCGACGTTCCTCGAAAGTCAGATTGGTCCCGACGGTGTTCTGAGTAAAGAAGCCATTGCTGGTATCAAAACCCTCATCGAGGAATTCACTGGCTTCAAGAACGTGGATCTGAAGTTTGCGAACAGTGGTAACCTGTCTGTTGATACCGGTTACTTCTCGCCCAACCACGTGTTGAACAACAACCTGGTAGACGAACTGCTGAAGCCCACCCAGACTACCCTGTACCGCTGGTTTACCCAGAACAAGGACAAGGTGTTCAAAGGCGGTATCGATTACACCACCGGTAAAGTACTCGGTAGTTTCCAGACCGTCCCTGTTACCTTCCAGCTCAACCCAGATCTGAATGCAACCTTTCCAGCTGAGAAGGTGAAGAAGTTCGGTGTTCCATTGGCTGGTATTCTGGCAGGTGCTATCGCCCACGAACTCGGTCATGTGTTCAGCGGTTGCATGATGCTGCTCACAGTCGCTTCTGACAACGTCTATCTGAAAGCCTCTCTACGGTATTACCGTGAAGCCCAAGACGTCTCAGACCGCGTTGTAGTGCTCAAGGACATCGCCTCCTTGCTGGATGTTCCGGCTGCCAAACAAGGCGAATTGCAAAAGCTCGCCCAAGACCAGGATGACAAAACCCTCTTCCTCTACTTCGATAAATTAATCGCCCAACGTAATATGCGACGCAGTTTGTCGGTTGGGGTAGAAGCCATGTCGTCTGAAGTTGTGGCTGACATGTACGCCATCCGCATGGGTTGTGATAAGGGTATTATCGCTGCTATTGGTATCCTGACTGACCAGGGTTGTATCCAGACCGTGGTTAACAGCATGATGATCGCCGCTGTGGTTACCATTGTAGCGCTGCCTGGTTTTCTGACACTGACCCTGTCCATCGGCCTGGCCGGTGCATTGTTCTCGGCGATGCTCTTCTACATGTTCATCTTTGTTCTGAACTACTTCAGCAAAGGCTACTCGGGTGTTTATAACGCTGACCATCGTCGTTTCGAAGATGCCGTTCGTCAGCTGATCCAAAAGCTGAAAGAAGACACCACTATGCCAGCTGCTGAAAAGAACGCTCTGGCTGATGAAGTACAACAACTGCTCGCACATGCCAACTGGTTACGTCCTTGGTACGAGAGTACCGTGATCCACCGCTTCATGGGTTGGGTGTTCAGCCAGGCTGACTTCAAAGCTCAGGAAGTTGAACACTACACTTCTGTGATTGCCAACCACGAAGTGAACACCATTTCCGTTAAACTGGCGCGTCTTAAAGCACGCCGTGATGGCACGGACACTTCTCCAGAAGAAACCAACAAAACTTTCGAAGCTTAAACCCTACCCATAAAGGAACTCCGCCATGTCGCATTTGATCCATGTACTCGAATTCAAGAAAGCCCTGACTGAGAAAGGCATCACCTGCCCGATCGAACAAAGCAAACTGCTGGCAGAACCTTTCACTCGTGCACTGATCCGTCGTTCGTACCGCCTGGGCGGCTGGACCTCCGAGATGGACGAGAAAGCCTGGGCCATGCTGGACAAGTGGAACAAGGTTTCCCCTATCCCGGCTGCACTGATCCACAAGGGCGCCCAGGTTCGCATCGGCATGCTGAATGGCGTCATGATGAACACCGGCACCCTGCCGTGCAAGAAAGAGTTCACCGCTATTGTCGGTGACGTGGACGTAGGTGAGCTGCCAGCTTGCAACATCCTGACCGACTACCTGGTACGCGAACTGGAGGCTAACCGTGAGTGATTCCGCTACCTCTCAGATCGATGATTACCAACAGATTGGTAACTCGAGTCCTGTTGATTCCTATCAGCCAGGCGAAAACAAACAACGTGTCGACCTGACAGAATACTACCAGGTCAGCGAACAGAACAACGCCACCGTAATGGTGATGGGTTCTGAACAACTGAACCTCGGTACTTTCTCCAAGCAGGTTGCCCGTCACCTTAAACTGCAAGGCGTTGAAAACTATGACCCGTTCCCTTCGGAACGCAACGCTCGCATGGGTGCTGAGGGTTTCTTCAGTGCGGTGTACAACGGCTTCAAGGACTTCATCGAAGCCATCATCAAGTACATCCGCATGGCCATCGACTGGGTTGTTGACATGGTCAAAGGGATCTTTGGCTTCCGTAAGAGTGAACGGATCACCAAAGCCATCGATGACGCGCTACCTGATCTGAAGAAAGAGTTCGAAGATACGTTGATCAGCTTTGGCTTCAACATTGCTGAATACAACGTCGAGAACTTCCTCGGCAAGTTGCCTGCTGGTCAGGACCGTGTTGCCCAGATCCACTTGCTGAAGAATAAACTCGACAGTGACGTGGATCAGATCAAGAAGCTGGAAGCGGCTATTCCACTGATCCAGCAGATCAATGGCAAGATCAAACAAGGTACCGACAAGGTCAACGTCGCTCAGAGGCGTCTGAAGAAAGTAATCCTGGACGAGTATAACCGTTCACGTGTTCGCTATAAAGCGGGTAGTCACGTTGATGGTGCAAGTTCGAGCGAAGTGACACAGGTCCTCATTGCTATCCAGGAAACATCGCTTGCGCTGGATACCAAGGAAGTTGTTAGCCTGGTGGCTAAGCTGTACAAGGACCTCTACAGCCTCGATTTCTCGAACGATGAACTGGCCAACAAGTTTGACCAGGTACAGAATCGTCTGAAGACCGAGGTGCAGGCAAGTACCAGTGTTGTTCGTGGCATGGATGTCAGTACAACCATGGCGAGCATCCAGGCGCTTAATACCCGCTACCAAAATCTGGTGGATACCGAGGTCGACATTTCCCGTATTGACTGGAAAGGGTTGGGTGAGATTATCCATAAGTCGGACTCTGAGAAGCTGTCCGTCATGGCGACCTACTACCAGGCGCCGGCTATCCTCTCCGCCTACCAGGAACTGTCTGTTGACATCCGTAACTTCACCCAGTGCTGCTACGGCATCAGTAAGGAAGTCCTGCGGGTTGAGAGACAGATCACCAGCCTGGTGGAATGGTACGGGCGTATACATGCGTACTACTACAGCGGTGTTCTTGGTGACCTGGACACTGTTGAAAAGATTGTTGCCGAGGCACGTGCTAAAGGTCTCAGTCCTATCATCGAAGGTCGGGTGTTCATCAAGGATGCAGACGCTAAAACGTTTGCTGAGAAGTTGTCCGCTAACGTGAACTTCGCTATCAAGAACGATGTTGGTGGGGTGAAAACCAGCCTCAACAACTTCACCAAGCAAATCGGAGCAGGTAGATTACTATGAGCCGAGCAGCCATGTGGGAAGAGATCGTCAAACTGAAGGGCGTGGCTGAAGTCACCACCCAGACGTACATCGACGAACTCGAATCCCTGATTACCGCTATGGAAGACGATGGTCTGCCACTGCCGGTTGCTACAAAGATCATCCGCGGTATCTGGGGTAATAGCTCTCGAGCCAACGCCCTGATGGTGCAGCTGTCTGAATGTTTCCCGGAGACTAACAAGTCTGTGGTGTTATACGCTGGCTTGCCTGTCGAGGAGTCGCGTAAGCAACTGGGGGAACTTGAAGAGACACGTCAGTACTTCAAGCTGATCTACGACTACATTCATGAGGTGGTTGATGCCACCATGAAGGGATTGGTGGAGGCTGAGTTCACGGTTGAAAACCAGTCCATCTTGAATGAGTTCCGTTGCGAGGTGTTGAAATACGTCGCGTACACGGGTGACTACTTCTACGAAGCTGAGCAGAAGTTGAAAGAAGGTTCAGTTACTTCATGGGCCCAACTCAACCGCGTACCGGACGTGGTGATCAACGGGGACTACCTGTTTGTCAACGAGTTCAAGGCGACCATGGCCAAGGCTCACGTCGATTATCTGAAGGGAACTTTCCAGCCAGATCTGAAACTGGCTGGCTTCAGTCTGAAAGACTTCTCTTGGCGATCCAGCGACATGGTCAACAAGTTGAAGCTGCCGTTCCTGTTTGCGGAATACCTGAACCTGAAGTACCCCGGTACTCCGTTGGACCAGCCTGCTGAATAAGCTGTACCGGCCATAGACCTACCCTACCTCCTTTGCGGGAGGTAGGGTAGGCTTATAGCTGCTTTACACCGGACCCATGTTGACCATGGATACGTCATGCGGCAAGAAGACGATATCAATGTCTTCCTTAATCGACAACAGACCATCAGAACTCTGTTGCAGCAGCTTACGAATGCTGAACCCTGTCAGGTCATCCGCGTTACTGATCACGTCAACCGTACTGTCACCGGCCAGGGCGCTCAGCTTAACTGCCACCACTTCACTTGACGTACCATCTTTCAACTGCCATGCCAAGTCGTTTGAACTGAACGTGGTAGTTCCGAACAGACCCAAGTTAAGTGTCTGCGGAGTACTGGCATCCAGGGAGTCCTTCAAGCTTTGGTTCTTCATACCCGATGCAGTCAGGTAGTAGGTGACCACAAAGCTCAGGTCTTGACGCAGGTACGAGGTGTAGTTGCTGTTGACCACTACCTTCTGATAACCCAGCTTGTTACGCGGCTGGTAGACCAGGCTAGTTTGATCAAGCGCAGACGATGCAAAGTAAGCCATGTCTTGACTGATCACGTTCACGAAGTAGTCTTTGGTCTCTTGGGCAAACTGTTCGTCATAGACATCATGACTGAAGTAATAAGCACCGTCGAAACCAATGAAGTCCCAGTGGTAGAGTTTCTCACGAGGAGCCACTTCAATGTAATTACCCTCACCGTCCATCATGTAGTCGTCTTTGGTGTATTCCAGCATGACACGAGGAGGTACGTTGTTATCGTACATCATGTCGCCTGCATGGTGCTCTACCTGAGCCACACCATCAACAAAGATGATTTCCTTCAGGTCGTCGTCGGTACGTTTATAGATTGTTTCCGGGTAGGTGAATGGAACATCCACTCCGTACTTCTTGAACTGCGCTTCACCGACCAGAGGACGTATACGGCTGTACAGGTTCCCCAGCTTACGACCCAGTGCTACGTTGTACTGGGTTTCGATAATAGCAACCATCGGCACCGGGAACAGGCTCTGGTCGATCTTGTCATCCGAGGAGGTAGCTGTGTTAGCCTTATCGCCCTGGAAGGTGAAGATAAACGTCATGTCCAGTTCCAGAGGCACACCCGTGGTTGGCTGGGTGTTACCGAACTGCACAAAGTTGGTGAAGTAAATCACGTCGTTAACATCAACGTCGAAACGGCTGTCCAAAGCAAACTGCCAGATCCGCTCACCATCTTCAGTCAGGCCATACAGCGTACCTGCAATGCTTGCCAGGCTGTTGGTGTCTTCAGGCTGTACCGACAGTTGAACACCCAGGGTGGAATCATCCAGTTCCTGGTAGCTCTTACCGGAGGCCGTAACCACTGTGATCAGATACCCGGCATCGTTCTGCTCGATCGCCACCGTACCCACACCCACGTCAATACCCAACAGACTGTTCTCAGCCTTAAACGTCTGGCTCTTGAACTTGGGTTCATCCAGGTGATAGGTACGCAACACCGCTTGGGAGTTGGTCAGGTCCATCACATAGTAGAACGGTGTGTACACCAGCGTGGTACTGGCTACCAGATCAACCTTGCCTTCGTTGCTTCTGGCTTCGTAGGCGTTCTTGGTAATCTGGTTGATCAACACGGTGGTTGGTTGGCTGATGTCGAACAGCACGTTGTGCGGAATGGTGATCCTGGATCCGTTGTCGATAACCACACCGCTGCCGATTAGGCTATTGACCGACGCCAGGTAACTACCAACAAAGCACGCCATAGGCGCAAACAGTTTCTTGTTGTCCTGGATCCGAAGTTCCTTGGTCAACGAGTAGCTGCGCTTGGTCAAGTAGTCAATCGACTTAACCGAGTTGTAACCGTAGTTCTCCACGGTACCAATCAGGTTGTTCTCAGTGATCGGAAGGTTACGCTGACGACGGCCGTTGATAAAGGAAGCCTTCATCTGAGCAAACGGAATAGCGTTGCTACCACCAGAGGTTGACGTCATTGCACGCCAAGCCATGCCACCCGAGGACTTCAGTGCATTGGAGAAAGGCCCCAGAGTACCAGCGCCGAAACGATAGTCCTGGTAGTTAACCCCCACATCACCCAGAGCAGTCTGAGTAAAGTCCTTCAACAACTCGCCTTTGGTGGTGTAGGTGTAGATGTCGATCGACCCAATACCCAGACCGTTGGCAATGTAGACATCAGGAATCTTGTAACCAAACTTCTGGTTACTGACATCCAGACTCAAAGCCAGGGTAGCGGTGTTCGGATCGAACACATCCTGGTCATAGCTCACCAGAAGTTCAGACTTTACCCCACCCACTGTCTGGAACGCACGAACTGCGAACAGATAGTCAGGGAAGCTAACTTCGCCACTGCAACCAGAGCTTTGGTTGGAGGTCAGGTTCTCTGTTGGCAAGCAGACCAACTGACGGCAAGGGATAACGATCGTCAGGTAACCGTTAGGCGTTACAACACGCTTCAGGAGGTTGTTGGCGATTGGATTAAGCGGGTTGTTGGTAGAGTCGTCATAAACCACCTGGTAACCTGTCTGCTCGCTGTAGCGTATCTCTACACCGTTCTCGATGCCAAAGGTATACCCGCCGAAGGTGAGTTCGGTGTCCTTTGGCAACAGAAGCATTTTGTACGTGAAAGTGCTCTTGCCCAGCGTTACCGTTACGTCCTTAGCCAGGGACATAAAGACAGCAGTGTTGATCGCGTATTGCAGGTCCATGATCGACGGTGTGCCGAACATACCTACTTGTTCTTCCTCAGACATGTGACGGCTGAGGTCTGCGGTACTACGGGCGTGTGCAGGAAACATCTTGGCAACAGCATCATCGATGCGGTTCAGGATCCCGTAAGCGGAACCCAAAATGATGTCAGTACCGAAGACAAATGGGTGTGTCTTGCTATTGAGTTTTACCGACTTGGCAAAGTAGTCGTTCTCAACCTGATTGACAACACGGTTTACCCCACGGATAGGGTTGTTGGCCAGTGCGATCAATTCGTTCTGTGTAATGTCGGCCATTTACTTGTCACCCCAGTATTCCATTTCCATCGAGTTCAGGTTGATCCAGGGGTAGCACAGCGCATAGTTAGCTGCGTAGTACTCACTGAACTTCAACTTGCGGTAGTTGTTTTCCCGAACACTTGGGTTCATGTTTGGATTAAAGAACAACGTGGTGCGATTGAACATATCCGCAACACGTAAGTTGTTATAACGAAAGACCACGCTAGGGAAGTTGATCTCGACCTCATCCTGGCCCTGACCTCGCAGACTGTTCTGCGTACGGTCGATAGTACTGAATGCACCCGATGGGTAGGTGTTCGGCCAAGAGTAGCCGTTCATGTAGATCCCTTCGATACTCCGCATGTTCTTGTTCATGATGATGTGATAGACACGCATGTCGTAATCACGGTAGTTCTGGATCAAGGCCTCTGGGTAAGGCTCCATTCCTTCATCACCCAGCGTAACCCCTTCAATGTAGTGGTTGATCACGTCGAAGATAAACGGAACCACACCCGGCTTAGGGTTATGAAAGGTCAGGCGCATCTCGTAGTCGTAGTTAACCTTCAGGATCCCGTTGGGGTACTGATAGACTTCCTTACGAATACCCGGCTGAGATTTCTCTACCGGCATGTTGACGTCAGGGAATCCCGAAGAGACCTTAACCAGGTTGGTTAAGCAGCCCATCCACGGGTACAGCGGGTCCAGCATTGCACTGTTACCACTGTTGGCTCTTCCCCAGACAGGATCTAGCAACCCCTTAACGTAATGCTGTAGGGTATTTCGATCTGGGTTATACAACGGCAACATTTGAGGATGTTTTATCACGTTTTCGTCGGATAAGTTCAACAACGGCCGGTTAATAAAGACTAATCCTATGGTGTCGTCGGGGATGGGAGCCAACTGGTTCCCAGGGCCTAGAATTCGTACCCCTTTCAACATACTGATCAGCGCACTAGAGTAACCGGGCCCACCGTTTTCTCTAAACGCATATTCCAGCCATTCGTCATATGTCTGAGAGTTTAGATCACCTGCGGGTTCTTCATTCCCTGGGGTCTTGTCGTACCACCCGCCATACTGATTCGGATCATCCGCCATTTCTCTGGCTCCCATTAATGAAGGTAATTAAAATGATTGGTAACGTATTAGGTCTGGGGTCTTACCTGCTGGACATTGCAAGCAAGTTTTATCCCGATAGCAAAGACATAAACTCCGCCGCCAAGGTGGCGGGCCAGGTTCAACGTTCATACAATGTGGTCTCGACCACCTCGGTCCATCAGAGCGCCAACCGCGCTATCATTGCTCCAATGGTAGGTGTTGAGCAGTCCCTTCTGCATCAAGAATTCATGGCTGATCTCATGCAGATCATCATGTTGCGTGACGTGGTCGCTACTTTGACTCACCTGGCGCTTGAAGGCACCGTGGCAATGGGTGTTCAGATCAAGGATGTCATCGGGTCTATCAACCCTAACCGTGCCGGTATGATGGCGCTGATGGGTTGCGAAGCCTACGACAACAACATCCCCAACGGCGACAAAGAAGACAAGAAGCCAGAGCACGATTACGTTCAAGTCGGCGGCAAGTCCATGCCGGATCTGAATGAGTACACCCCGTTGGCCGTTGGTAAAGTGGTTAACGCCACCCTGGTTACCGAGCGCGGTGGCAAGATCGAGTTCCCGCTGACTTTCCGTCAGATCCCGATTCCTATGTCGGCCAAGGATCTTAAGCGTACCTTCTCGGCCGCCAAGATCGAAGAAGGCTTCTTTGCTCGCCTGACCATGGCGAAGACCAATGAGATCACCGCCCCTGAATTCCTCAGCGGTCGCGATATCATCAAAGAACGCTTCAACATCCGCAACGAAGAAATGTCGGGCTACTATAAAGAAGCCCTGCGTCGTGAAACCGGTAACAAACTCACGGCTGTTCGCACCGGCGTGGTCAGCTTCAACAGCATGGCCAACTCGTTCATCATCTCCCAGGAAACAGCTACCCAGCTGGAACTGGACCTCGGTAAGCGTTTCCGCGACCCACGTTCGCGTGAAAGTATCTTCAAGGCTGTAGTGGCTAACACCATCGTAGTCTGCAACGAAGACCGCGGCATCTACACCTTCTACACCCACGGTAGCGATATGCCTGAAGTTTACACCCGTAAGGATATCGCAATCAAATCCAAAAAAGATTCCGGTTCCAACACTCTGGCGGACCTGGTCAAGTTGCTCAACGGAGGCATGTGATGGATATTTTCTCCTACGTCGGGAAAGTAAAGGCGGTAAAGAAGAACGAAATCCTGGCATCTATCCTGAACGTCAAGGTAGCGGGCGAAGACCTCAAGGCCAGTCTGGAAAACCTCCAGAGCAACAACATCGACCTGAGCGATCAGATTGAACACTGGGTAATCACCCGTAGTCTGAAAAAGGCTATCACCAGTGCAGGCTTTAACGCCAGCGATCTGGTTGGTGTGTCCAGGCACAACATCGTCGCTATTGACGTGCTTACCACCGAGCTGACCAAGGCTGTTAACAGCTATCGCGAAAGTCTGTGGGACGGCAAGCTGATGACTGTTAAGCAGGCTAACCTGTTGAACGTTATCGAGTTCCTGAACTTCTGGCTGCGTTACACCCGCATGGTCTACGATGTACTGCTGACCATGAACAACCAGAAAGTCGACCCGGCCCGTTACCTGCAACCGATCGACCTGAAGTTCATCAACGGCACTTCTTCGTTCTATACCAACTTCAGTATCGACCTGCTGCGCGGTGCGGCTGCGATCATGAAGAACATGAACAACCTGCCGGACATCGAGATCACTCAGACCTCGCTGGACGTCATGGAAAGCACCGGCGGCAAGACCCAGGTTGACCTGCTCAACAAGGGCTTTGGCATCCACCTGGTTAACCCGATCTTCTGGTTGGGTCTGGGTTGGAGCAAGATCCAAGGCATGCGTATCGAGAAGATGCGCCGCGACAACGAGTACTTCGCCATGAAGATCTCGCAAGCGATCAACCTGCGTAATGGCACGAATGACCCTGAGCTCGATCGTCGTATCGAGGTCTACCAGGACAAGATCATTCGCAACGACCACACCATTTCCGAGATCGAGGCCGACTATGCCTGAATTTCGCCGGGGTAACAACGGGTACGTCAGCGCTCACCTGAGTGATGGTGAACTGGCAGCCATGTTCAAGAACCTGAAGTACCTCCGTCAGGATGCGTATCAGGATTTTGAACTGATCATGAAAGGTGACGTAACCATCGAAACCCTGCGCGAAGTAACTGCCCTGTGCGGTACTTCCTTTGCAGGGTGGATGGAAGTCAACTTCGATAGCGGCAAGGGGCCGTTGTCTGAACTGATCCGTGACGTCGTTCATTTCCTGAACGGTCGTTGTGGGCATCGTCAGTTGATCACGTCTGTGGGTATCCAGGAGAACAAACTCCAGGACGCTAACAGTACCCGTTACGGTACATACACGCCATCCAGTCGCACAGGCGGCCATGCGGCCTTCTTGCAGGATGGGGACATGGTCTATGACAATGACCTTTATCGTCTTTTAGCTGGTGTAGGAGCAGGCGTCGTTGGACGCATCTTCTTACTCCTCGGGGGAGAGACCTACTATGGGTCAAATTAACCAGGAACTCCAGCTGGCTGCTGAAATGGCTGCTATCTCTGCGGTTAAGTCTGCCGAGATTGTCAGCCTGGCCAAAGACACTGGCGACCTTGATCGTTTTCAGGGTCGTCTGGATGACAGCAAGGATCGTGTCAACATGGTTAAGGCGGTGCTCTCGGGTACTGAACCTCACCAGGTCACGCCTGAGCTGGCCAATGCCATGGACAACTCGCTGACACGCTCCAATGTGGACATTCCGCCTGTAAGCGGTTTGGACGCTGTAGAAGGCGCTGAAGCCCTCGGACGAACCCTGATGCCGGAAGATTACCTTTTGACCCGTCTGATGGGTTGTGAGAGCTTCCTGGGTGACTTCTTCCGTAAGTCCAAGGAAGTGGTAGTCCGCATCAACGATGGTTTCAAGGAAGCGTACATCGTCTTCACTCAGAACCACGACAGTCTGGTTGATGCCGTGGATGCGCTGGAACGTGGTATCGACGCCACTCCAAAGTTTGATGAAGGTCGCGAGAACCTGTTGCTGGGCGCCCGTCTGTTTAACCTGTTTAAGGTTAACGGCCAGATCAGCGGTGACTGGACGGGTGATGTCAGTAAGCTGAGTCGCACTATCTCGGCTGTAAGCTCCAACTACTACCTGAACAGCAAAAACAACATGAATGCGGCCCTGAGTTACTTCGGTGGGTTTGCAGGATTGGATCAGGCACTGGGGTTGGACCGCTTTCTCATGCTGCCGTCGCAGTTGCCGTCGACTCCGTTCAAGGAATGCAACAAACCAAACAAAGACTTCACCACTGGTCGTGTTACTGCGAAACAGTCGGTTGAGTTGATGGGCGGGGCGTACTTCATTGACATCCGTCAGAGTCATCCGAACTACCGCATGCATACCCCCGAGGATGTCGAGCAGTTCCTCTACATCTACCTCAACGAAGAGCTGACTGGTTTCGAAAACAGTTCTGAAGTGATTTACCCGAAACTGGGTAATGAAGTGAAGAGCCTGTCGACTCAGCAGATCAAGGTGATTGCAAAACACCTGAAAGAACTGTTGAAGGAATGGAGCAAGGTCTTCGAAGCGGGCGATAAGTACAAGCTGGCGGACAGCGATTACAACGATGTTGCCAAAGGCATCTACGAGTCGCAGATGGACGATGAACTGAAAGACAAGGTGCTCAGTGCCTTCTCGTCGATCGTTCGTCGTAACCAGATCGAACTGCTGACTCTGCGGGCCGCTCTGACCAGTTACCTGACCTTGGTTATCCATGGCTTGATCGAGCTGTCGAACCTCTCGGTTAAGGCCAACACGCCGTAAGGAGGCTGGTCATGAGCAGTACAAAGCAGCTGTATCGCAATTGCCTGGAGAACCGTATCGAGGGGCTGTGCGTCGAGAATGAGTTGTGGGCTCTGGGTCGTCAACTGGCCAATGACCCACATCGGCTAAAGATCCGCGTTGAAGGTAACGAGGACTTTATGGAGAGCGTCAAGGAGCTTGGCTCCGGGATGTTTGAAGTTAGCAAGTGGGTTGGTGGTAAAACTATCGACCTGTTTGGTAAGGCCCTTGGCGCAGCAGGTGCTGGCTTGTACCGTGCCTTCAGCGACAACGATACCTTGATCCGTAAGCTGACGCAAAACTTCAGCAAGATCGAGGATCATGAGTTGAACCTCAGCAAAACCACGATTGCTCTGATCACTGCCAATGGCGACATTGGCCATATCAGTCATGATATGGACACTCTGCTGAGCTCGTTGGATGCACTGGATAAGCACAGCAAAGAGATTCTGAGTTACCTGGACAAACAGCTGATCGTCGTCCGCAAACTCAAGGGTGCTTCATCGTCTGAAAACATCTTCGCTATTGTGGAGGAGTTTGAGGCTGTGAAGTATCCATCGTTTAAGTTACCGCATTCAAAGGGTACTACGACGTACTCGGATGCGCTGCCAGGTGGCAAGGTCTGGGAATGTGTTTACGGCGACGGCAAGTCTCCGAAATATGTTATAGGCGGTGACGCGCCTGCCGAAGCGGGCTCAACCGTGACTTTGTCCAAGTCTGAAGTCAACGCTCTGTTGAATAAGCTGGACAAGATCAACTCTATGCATAAGCGCTTGAAGTCGTCTTACGACAGTTACTTGAGCTTTCTCAAGAGCTGGTCGGAGATGGTTAAGTCTGTCGACTCTAACCTGAGCAAGCTGGATAAGGTTAGTTCGAGCGCTATGTCGGAGGCTGAGAAGATCCTCTCTGGGGAGGCCAATGCGTTGGCATTCTATAGCGGATTCACTCCTCGGGTGGTCAGCTACACCGACAGGTACATTCATGGTGTGCTTGGTGTTTTCGCTTGAACCGTTTAATTAAACACACAATTTTCCTTCGTTAACGAAAAAGGATACACGCAATGACCATCAACATTCTTGACATGTACGCCGGCGCCGAAGATCTGGAACTGGGCGGCGAAGGTAGCGGCGCAGTGGTTGACGCTGTCGAAGACGTCATCAAAACCGAAATCGCCGAAGTGACCGTAGCGATCGAAGAGCAATCCAACCAGGTTGAACAACTGGTTGCCAAGGTCGACGACCTGGAAGAAGCTGTCGAAGAAGCGACCGAAGTCGTTGAAGGCATGGAATCCCTGATCAACTCCGGCAACTTCAACTCCCTGGCTTTCGCCAACCTGTACAACCGCGGCGTGAAGCTCGGTAACAAGCTGGGCGCGAACATCCAGGGCGACCGCGTTGGTGCTGAATCCATCACCGACGCTTCGACCGCTCAGATGTATGCTCGTCAGGGCATGGAAAGCATCATGGACTCGATCAAGGAATACGGTCGTAAGGCCATCGAGTTCATCAAGCACATCTTCAACGGCGTGATCAACTTCTTCGTGTCGATCTTCGACAAGGCCGCGGCCATCGAGAAGCGTTGCGACCAGCTGAAGAAACGCCTGGAAGAAGGCGCCAAGGTCAAAGAGCTGATCAAGCTCGGCTCCTGGAACGTGTACATCGACTACGCCAAAGGCGGCCTGGCCGGCTTCAAGGCTAAAGGCTTCGAAAGCTCGATGAACGCGATCGCCAAGCTGACCGAGCTGGGCAAGAACGTTTCCGGTATCACCCTGGAAGACTTCAAGTCGGCTTACGCTGGCGTGATCTCGGCTATCAAGTCGGATGCCAAGGCAGCCGGCAAGTACAACGAGAAGAAAGCCGGTACCCACGACGTCCTGATCGGCGTTATCAACGGTGTTCGCATCCAGGCGTCCTACGTCGACAGCGACATCAAAACCATGGCTGACGCCGCCAACGCTGCCCGCTCCCTGAAGTTCGTGGTCATGAAAGACCCTGAAGCCAAGAAGCTGACCGGCGGTTCCGACGTCAAAGCCAAGCACGACAAATCGGCTCTCCTGAAAGAGATCTCTGACGTGCGTGGCATGGGTGCAAACCTGCGTAGCGCCAAAGTGGCCAAGGCTTTCAGCGCTGCTGAGCGTGACCGCGTTGTTGGTTCCCTGAACGCCATCAAAGCTGGCGAAAGCGACAAAGCGTCGGAAGTCAATGGCCAGGTTAACCTGGTTAAAGCTGTTTACAGCTCGACTTCCAGCGTGACTACCAGCATGACCAAGTTCATGATGAACGGCGCTGCTGCCGCTCTGGACTGCGTTGCTGCTCACATCGCTCTGTAAGGCGTGATGTTGCTGTAACACCGTAAGGTAGCTACTAAGGGCGAGCAATCGCCCTTAGTAGTCTTATGGCCGCATTTTGTTTTTTCAAGGGATGCTATAGGTTTTGTTACATATCCTTTTTAACAGGTACTTTCACCATGACGCAGCCAGTGCTTGCTCGACGTTTTATCAATACGCCTACTGTTGAAGCACTCTACAACGCCGAGAATCCTGAGAGCGTTGTGGATGCCACAGACGACACCGTCAATGACCTGTCGGACGAATACGACAAGGTATCGGGTACCGAATCCCTCTACTATCAATACATCTTCTCGCATATCCCACGCCAACAGGATCTCAACAGTGTTCAAGGCACTGAAGGGTTCATGAGTTGGATTAAGGACATGATAGGTTCTTTGATTACCGCTGTGAAGAACTTTTTCAAGTGGGTGTTCAGCTTCTTTACTGGCAAGAAAGAAGTGGCCGCTCGCAAGAACAAAAACCTCCTCGAGAAGTTAGACAAAAACGGGGTCAAGAAACACTTCACGCATTACCCTGCTGGTTATACCAGTGTGTGGGCCAGCAAGGCCAAGATTCCTGCCAACCTGGACTGGATGAACAAGGCTGGGGACGATTGGAAAGCGGCTAATGCAAAGGCTGTTAAGTACATCGAAGAGATCAAGAAGACACTCAAGGCAGCTGAATCGGTCTACATCAGCAAAGGTCAACTGAGCAAGGGCAAGGAAGATCTGGAGAAGCTCTTCAAGACTCACCATGCTTCACTCGTGACCATCTTCGGTAAGGACCCAGCGTTGTTTGTGGGTGGCACCTACGTGTCTATCACTGCTCACGGTAAGCTGTCGCTGAAGGCCGATCCTGATCTGCTGGAATCCGATAAGAACGCCGGCTTTATCAGCAGCGAAACCACTACCCGTGCGCTGGCTAAAGAGTTGACTAATATGAACACTGTCTTCCAGGGTACAATCGAGAAATCGACTGATCTGGAGAGTGTGATCATTAAGGGCCTCAACAACAGCTTGGAATTCGCCAATACGGTTGAAGTAAACAACGAGGCAGTCGCCAAACAACTCACCGGCAGTCTGCAAGAGATTGTGCGTAACAGCATGGCTGGCATTAAAGCGCTGGAGACCCTGCTGTTTAAAGTCTACAACTCGCATACTGCCATTGTTGAAAGCAGCGTAGAAACCAAAGGGTAATCCATTATGCGCTTGAATTGCTTTAACAAAACTTTGTTGGTTGCCGCAGCTATGGAGCAACAGGGTATTGATGGATTGAATCCACGTTTTGGTACAGGACGGTCAGTTAGCGATAACGTGTTCAGCTATGTTGAGCCAGGTGTCGTTGGTGCTGGTTTAATGATTGAGAAGGTTGACCTGGGGGAACTGTTTAAAGGTATCCCTCAGGACATCAGTGGCTTGACCTTTGGTCTACCAGAAGAGACCAACTTGCAACCTCTGGACGATCTGGTAGATAGCCGTGTAGAGGAAAGTATCATTACGCTGTCGGCCATTGATCAAACTGGCGTAGCTGATGAACTAAGCATCCTGTTCTTTAACTGGTTGCGGTTAGTTGGCTTGAGCGACCTGACCCGATTTGAAGTAGAGCTGGGTACGAGTGAAGGTTATCTTCACGTAACAGCTCGTCGGGCCACGTACTACCGTGGCACCGTGATCATCAAGTATCTGTGAGGAGTAGGCAATGAATTTGTATTTTGAGCTGGGACTGGTCTGTTTGATGATGACCGGTAAGGCTGGACAACTGGATGCTGAAAAGAATCCGGTAATGGTTGAACTCCTCCGCTCCATGGGTCTGGACTACGTGGTAGATCACGACAGCAACGAAGAAGGTTCTGTAAAGGAACGTTTGTTCAGCATCGTGGCTGCACTCGAAGACCGACTGGCTTACTACGACGGCAGTGAGCTGGAAGTTAACTGGCCGGTTAACCAGTACCTGAACGCATTGCTGGATGATGCTCATAACGGTAACTTTACCCAAGAGCGCATTGTGGCCATGCAGGTCTGTGCATTGGGTAATAAGTCGTCGGAGGACATGTCAGGTAGTTCGGTCACCAACTGGATCGAATTCGCACACAAAAAGCTCCGGTACTTCATCGAGGTCTACGAGGGTCATGAAGAACCAAACCTCGTCGGTACTCAGGTACATATCCGGGCTATTGAATACGCTGAGAAGGTGTTGAACATCATCGACGTATTCGTTACCAGCCGACTGGGTATGTTCATGGGTGTGGAGGAGTTCTCTCCTGCACAACTCGAAGACCTGCCTGAAGCGGTAGCTGTTGATTTTGACGAGCCAGAAGAATGTCGCAAGGGTCCTGATTGCGATTGTGGCTGTGTGGCAGATCACACCCTACAACTGATTCAGGGCATGGAAGACTACCTGGGTGGTGTAAACAGTTTTGAGGCTAACTACCTCATCGGTGTGGCTAATGCCCGTAACGTGCGTATGAGTGCTGTAGAAGGCACGGAAGGCGCGATCCTTGACGGAATCAAGGATATGGCAATGAAGGCCTGGAGCATGATCACAGAGTCTTTTGGCGCTATCAAGGAATGGTTCAATTCCAACGACTCTGAAGCGGATGGCAAAGCCGTAAAAGAATCGGCAGAAGCGAACAAGAAAGACCTGGCATCCTCTAAAGAAGGCAGCGGTGATCAGATCAACCCAGCGGCTAAAGCAGGCCTGGTAAAACTGGCTGCCGAAGCGGATCCATCGGGTGCATTCAGTACCATTGTGGGTAGTCTCAATTCCAAGTCTGATGCATCGTCCTGCCTGGACAAACTCTTGGGCTTGCTGCAAAAGCAACAGGGTCCTGCCGCTGGTTTGGACGAACTCATGAAACTGACTCAGGAGAAACTGGCCGCTCTTAAAACAGCCGCTGGTGCCGTGTCGGGCAAAGACGAGAAGAACAAGGAAGTTGTCGGTACTGCCAAGAAGTCTACACAGGACAGTATCACTGCTGCAAAGGAAGCGGTTAAACAGGTTAAAGAGAAAGTAGCCGCCCACAAGAAACTGGTGTCTGGCATTCGCAAAGCGGTTAGCGGAATCAACACCAAAATCTTCCCTGCTGTGGAACCGAAAGAAGACAAAACCGCTAAGAAGGAGTAATGGCAATGGCCTTGGAAAACGTTCACCCGGAAGTTCTGGAGCGTGTCAAGCACCAGCTTCCAGAAGGCTACACGGTTCTGAGTGCAGAATCCGAATCCGAATCCGTTGCCGCCTTTACCGTTGAAAAGAACGGGATTACCCAAAAGGCCAAGATGAGCAAGGGAAATCTCCTGCGTGTCATGGTTAATAGGGCGCCTGAAGTTTCGGCTCGTGAAGGCGATCCTCTGGGCCTGGTCATTCAGGAACTGTCTGACACGTACAAACTCCACCTGTTGGATAAGGTGGATTACGACGTTGAAGATACTCTGGTTACGTTTGCTGGTAAGGACCAGTACCAAGTCTCAGTACCAATGCTGGATACCAGTATCAGTCTGAGCGGTGTATTGATCTTTACCGTCAAGAACAAAGACGCGACTGTGCGCTCCCAGGAATGTATTGCTGTTGACCTGGAAGAGCAACGCGTTCGCATTGCCTTGGCGGGTAAAGTGTTCCTGGTGGATGATCCGGTTAAAGACGGTGTCTCACAAGAGTACGCTGAGATGCTGTCGGACTTCGTTAACTCCCTTGGGTTCAAGCTGGTACTTGCAGCAGAAGACTTCCAGGAAGCGATCGTTGTCAGTCAGTTGAATGACGGTATTTCTAATCTGGCTATTCTTCAGTTTTCGAGTGGTCTGGTTGTGCCTGTTCGCTGGAATTAACACCCTTACGGTTCGTAGTGGAGGGTAGCCCCTTCCACTACTTATCTTTTTATTTTCATTATTGAGCATACACCCATGATGCTGAAATCAATGGTAATGTCTGAAGATGACTATGCATCGTTCTTTCGCCCTGCGGTGTTGGATTCTCTCAGACAAGTTCTAAAGTACTACGGCTTGGACAACGCCTCGCAAATCATTTACAACGGCGAGAATGATGTTGCCAAGCTGATCGGCAGTAACAGTGATGATGGCCTGCGCGGTGATATGTTCACTGATGGCGTCTTCCGTAACAAACTGTTTGTAGTTGTAGAGAAAGAAGATACCCCATTCAACACCGGTTATTCCAACCAGCGTCGTGAACCGACCGAACGCCCGGTATGGTTAACCGATGACGAAGAGCCTATGGGTCTGTACCCAGCCTTCTCTGGAGTTAAGGTTAATGTATCCGTTGTGGCTTCGTTTAACAGCAGCAAGCTGGCTGACCACTACGTGCGTCGCATTAACCGTCTGCGTGATAACCAAATGGCGGACATGGCGTTCAGCGCCACGGTTCACTTGGGCTTAAACAACGGTATCCTGGCCTGCATGCAGGATATCCACGGTCTATTGGTAAAGAACGAACCCACCACTCCTGAGTTTGGGACCTGGTTCAATAAGTACTGCAAAGTACCCTTTACTACCATCATGAACACAGCGGGTAAGAATAAACGGCTGGTAGTCCCTCAGCGTTTGGATTACATCGGCATCCAGTGGGAAGGCGCAGAGATCCAGCGTGCTCGCAAAGGTTCAACCGTAGGCAAGTATGAAGTTGAACTTAAGTACTTCTTCTACTTCAACGAGTTTACCAACTGGGAGTTCTATTACCCGTTGGACGTTTATCAGGATGAGATCCCAGCTAAATGGATTCCTATTCCTAATGAACAGTTTAACCGTCCGTTCAACGTACGCGTAGCACCTGAAGTGGCGTGGGGTCTGTCTAACCAGACTACCCGTAACAACGAAGCACCTTACTTCATGAAGCTGCCGAAGCATGATCCTTGGGTTATGAAACGGATTCCGTTTGTACAGCCGATAATCCAGGCACGTCTGGCGGTGGAGAACATCGAGAACCAGGAGCTGGTCAACATCTTCGACATTCCGGGCTTTAAATGGAATGAACAGGTGAAGGCTTATATGCTGCGGAGACACAGTGTAGCCTTTACTCAGTTCTCCACGCCGTTCCTGATCTGGGTGTACAGCAACGACCTGCGCATTCTTCCTACTCAACTGAGTATGGACGAGACAGGCTCTGTAAGGCTCTCCAGGCTGCCTACGATGAAGAACGTCCATCACATCGTGGTAACCCTTGATTATTCGATCCGTGACTATACAGACGACTTCTGGGACGACTTGCAAAAGAACCCTCAGGACCTCAGCCTGTTACCGGCCATCTTCCCGTGGTATCGCTGGGACCTGTTACCCAAGCCATGGTTGAACTACATCCACCAGATCCGCAAGGACATCGATAAAGGCTTAGGCCTGCCAGGTTATAACCCAACCCGGTACATGATGAACCTCGGGCTCAACGCTTATGTATTGGTAGAGGACAAACGCTAATGGCCTTAAAGACAACTCCTCTGGGGCAGGAACTTCCGCCAGAGCCGGAACGCCCCAAGATTTACAGCAATACGTACAAGCACACCATCGTAGACTCGGCCTATACGCCTGAGACTTCGTTGCTGACGATGGTGGACGGTACTCCGCGATTGATGGAGTACTACCGTCGGGAACTGGGGCCTGATGAAGAAGTCAGTACCTTCCAGCCAGATAACTCTGCGGTTTACCAGAGCTATGCACGGATCAAGAACCTGGTGGGTAAACAGGACGGAGCAGGCGCTTATGCTTTCGATCCAACCACCGGTCAGTCCACTGGTACGTTCGAGATGTGGCTGGCGTTCGACCTGGTTCCGTTGCAGTATGACGTGGCCATCATGGACATCGGTGAAGGCCGTGCGGGGTTGTTCCATATCACCCAGCAGCCAGAGATCCGTAACGACACCTCGAATAAGGTCTACCTGTGCACCTTTGAGAAACTCGGCATTCTTACCGAAGATCTCTTTGCTCAGCTAGATATCCGGGTTGTTAAGGAATGGGTCTACTCCAAGGACTCGGCGTTGCATGGTGGGATCTCCATCATCACCGATACGGAGTTCACTACGGCCAAGGAACTGTTCAACTGGCGTTTAACTATCGCCAACTACATCATGAACACGTTCTACTGGAACCCTGAGCGAACCATCTGCTGGGAAGACAGTAACGGCCGGAAGATCTACGACCAATACCTGGTGAAGTTCCTGGCTGGGCAAATGCCAGCGGATCTCAGATCGTCCTACCCACCTATTAACCTATTCTCCACGCAATACGGTGGACGGGAATACGGTGGCTTTGGCGACATCACTATCTGGGAGATTCTGATGCGAGGGGACTTTAACCTCCTCCCAGTGGTCAAGGACTCCACGGTAACAATCGTCTCGACTAACCGCCTGATCAATACCCGTCAATACGGTAACTTGCGTTCCAGCAAGTTTGATTGGGTAGTGGTGGTCGATCCAGAGCGTTACGAGATCCAGCGGATGTATTTCAACATGGATGGCTTCCCGCTGTTAGCCTCCAGCCCACAATACACAACGACCTACTTGTTCACCCCTGAGTTCTACAACGGTCTGCCCCAGAATGATTTCGAACACCTGGTGGTGGACGCCTTGAAGAACCAGATGGTAGACCGGGATAAACTTCTCGCCTACTGCAAAGGTTACTTTGCTCTGGACAAGTGGAAACAACTCTACCACGGCGCTATCCTGTTGCTGTTGATTCAGGTGAGCCGTAAGTTCGGACCTCCGCTATGAAAATGCTCTATCCTCGTTACGGTGCCGTACGGACTCGGTTGATTGAGCTGTACGGTATTTTGAATCACCGTGTCTATGGGGTGTGGGTAGCCCCTAAGAGCTTGATGACGATCGATGACCTGCGTGGACGTTATCACAACAACCAGGCAGGGTTTGCCAACGATCACAACTACTACGATGAGCCGCAGTTGCGACAAATGAAGGTCCCTCAGATGTTGGGGTTTCTGGGCAACTTGCTGGGACCTGAAGAACTGGGTTTCCAGAAGGCCAACGAAACGGTTCCGGCTATTTACGAATCGATCCAGGAGTACCTGCGGTTGTGGTGCGAGATGATTCGTACGGTACCTGAGTTCAAGTCTCCTCCCCGTGAAGAATTGCGGCAGTTGGAGAACCTGGCTTACATGCTGTTTCCGTCGTACATGAAGATCAAACCTTTTGTGACCAACCAAGCCATCCGTGATGCGGGCAAGGACAGACGGGAACATGAGGGTATGGGTCTGGCGTCGCTGGGTATGTTGTTCACCATGACTCCGATGCTCAATAAAGGTGTAGGTCAGGAGATCAGCTTTGTCAGTCACTTAGACGAACTGGACGGTCATGAGAACCATCAGTACATGGTTGACCACCAACCACCTGCTGCGGGTAACTTCTTCCCTACACGTATCTCTAATGACAGTCTGAGTCGTGTGGAGGTTACGCAGGACACTAATGACTGGATTTTCAGAGGGGAAAATTAAACCATGGAGATGCCAAAGCCAATAGCCAACATCATTGCACACGCTAATGCAATTGATGTTGTGGGTGTCGAACGGGTCTTTACTGTTGATGCAATGATCGTAACACCTACTGAGCAGATCCCTCTGTTGATTCCTAACGGGTTTGCTTGTTTGTCGCTGTTTGGTCCCGCCCATGGCGGTGGGATCTCCCACAGTGATAACGCGCGCATTAAAGCTCAGATTCAACCGGGTGTTTACATGCGCAGGGTATTACCCAATAAGGACAACCTCTTTATCGAGGTAACTGAGCGGGTAGGTATCACGCAGATCATGCGCCGGTGGCGTGCCGTGCCTCTGGGAGACGCTGACCCAGAGATGCAGGGTGGTAACTCGGCTTTGGCTGACTTGACTACCAAAGATGAAACCAACATGATCACGGTGACCTTCCAGTTGTTTGAGACGGGTTACGCCTTGCTCAGGAACGAGCTGGTCGCCGATACCTTGTTAATGACCACCCTGAAGGATCTGCTACATGGCATCCTGACCCAGTATGGACAAAACCTGTCTCTTACCGGTGCTGACGCTTTTAAGGGCGTTAACATTGAAGAGCCGGTGGACAATGCTCGAGTCTTCAGTCATGTGGCCATTCCTGCTGCTGTGCCGCTGGTTAAGTTAGCGATGTGGTTGCAGGAGCATGACGAGTTTGGTTTCTACAGCACGGGGTTGGGTTGCTATTACCGGAAGGGAATGTGGTGGATCTTTCCACTGTACCGCACAGGGCGTTATGAGCGGGCTCCTAGGGTACTGAACGTGTACCGGGTGCCTGAAGATGTAATACCGTCTCTGAAGAGGTCGTATTACGTGGAAGGGAAGGTATTGACCGTACTGTCAACAGGTGGAGGGGCTACGAAGGACGGCTCTGACATCAAGAAGCAGAACGTGGGTACTGGTAAGCGTATCATCACCGCTGATGCGGCCATGGCGGAGACTGGTGTGTATTACAACAAAGGTCAAGCCATGACCACGCGTGCTGACTCATTGTCCGAGTACCAGACGTCTAAGCGCGCCAGTGGTGAAGAGATGATGGGCTACCATGCGGAGCCTACCAACAACCTTTGCAAGCATCTGTCTGAGAACGCAAGGAACGACGGTAACCTGGTACAGGTCGCCTGGCATAACTCAGATGCATCCTTGATCGAACCCGGTATGGCTGTTCGTTACTTCTACATGAGTGGGAGCAATAACCTGGTCTACAAGGAAGGCACAGTGCACTTTATCAAATCAGAATGGCAAATGGATACCCAGAGTGTTGGGCAACCTACTTTCCGAGAGAAAGCTCTCTTAGGGTTGTTCATTGCTGATGATGAAGTTCCTGCGGAATAAACATTTAGTCAACTCCCTATGTCTATGCTCGAAAGAGTGAACTCTTGGGAGACCAGGGGGGAGGGCTGTGGGGAAATTCACGATATATACTAAGCCCCTTACCTACGGTAAGGGTTTCCTTATTCTGCTGTACAGGGGAGTTAGCAATAATGTTAAATGACCTTACCAAGAAAAAGATCAAGTTTTCGGATTTGCTCTTCAAGAAGCCCTCCAAAGAGCAGGAAGAGGCGCGCGCTAAGCTTGCCAAGCCAGAACACGACAAACTGATTGAAAGCGCTCTACGCGTGTTGTAGACGGTTATAGCGGCTATATTAATACCCTAACCGCTCCTACGAGCGGTTAGGGTATTAAGCTCCATTCTAATTCTTTATGCTGCTACACCGAAGTGATCGAAGTCGTTTTCAAGATCGCCATTATCATTAAGACGTTGTGTTAAGCTGCGACGGAATTTTGCTTTCTTGCCAATGTCGTGTTCCAAGCCTTTATCAGGATGCAAATCATAGATCCCGAATCGTTCTTCTGGTGCACAACCCTCACCCCGTTGTTTACCCACACAGAAGGTGAAGTAAACCTTGAAGGTTGTCTTGGCCACATGGATGGTAATAACCACATCCACTTCGTTGGTGATTTTGGTCGAGGTCTCAGTAAGCGACTTACCGGATACTTCTCGAGCAAAGTACACCTCAGACTCTTCGTCCGATTCCTGTAGCTTCATCTTGGCTGCTGGAGACAATTGATGAGGAGTCAGGAAACAGATACCGCGAGCAATAATGAAACCCCTGATCTTCCGGAAGTGCATTTGCAGCTTATCGGATTTTGTTTCGCCAGGGATCTTGTCGATGTTTTGCAGACCGCAGTAGTCGTAGGCCCAGAAGATAATCTCGTGACCTTTGAGTTCCAGTTGACGGCAACGGGCAAACATGGTGTTAGCCGAGTCTTTACTGGAATCAATTTGGTTGATGATGAGATACCAACCATTTTCTTTAAAGCAACTGACGATAGCCTCAACGATGTCCACGTTCTCGGCAGTCTGGAAGTCAGAGACAATACCGTGACGAGCAGAGAGCGCCAGCTTGTACATACGCATGATGATCAGGTCCATGGTGTCTTCAGCAGACTCCAGGAGGATCGTAGGGATCTTGGCCTTGTCGCGCAGCATGGGCTTGTTATAGAGACCGATACTGGCAACCATGTGACTGGTAGCGAGAGACTTACCCCGGTTAGTCAATGCTTCAATCATGTACATCTTGCCACGACGGAAACCACCATCAGGACTCAAGGCGATGTTCAAACCTTGGATACCGGACTTCATGATGCCTTCCAAACTGTTCTCGCGTTTGGCCATATCGATAATGGCATTAAACGAGTCAGGCGTCTCAGAAGTAACCTGGGCTACAATCTCAGACTGTCGTTCTTCAAACCCTGAGTTAACCCCAGCTTGTACCAAGTCGATCAGGTTAGCCCAATCGTCTTTACCCATGTCGCTCAGATCTTTGAAGTAGAAGTCCTTAATAGCCTTCTTGAACTTCTTGGAGAACTCCTCACCTTCCGAGTTCAGACGAATCTCAGAAATGTGCTGATAGACAACTTTACGGGTCATCTCATCATTGGGTTGGTCTTCCAGACCTTGGGCGATTGCTTCTTTCAGGCTGTCATCGTTCTTGATGAACATGTTAACACGTTGCATCAATGCTGATTTTATGACCGGTTCATCTTCAGGCTGTTTCAGCAGCCAGTGGATAGTTGCGCGAATGCTGTCACGAATGCCTTTGTCCTGTGTAAATACATCGGCGTTAGGTACAGGTAGTTCGTTTAACGTATCTACCAGTTCCGTGATCAGGTTGGTGTCTTTCAGCTTCTTAGCCTGATACAACGCGGACAACAACTTAACCAGTACCAATAAATCGTTCATTAGGAAACCCCTAGGAGCTGAAAATGATTCTTAAGACCCCTCAAGGGAAGTCAGTCCGTATTTTTTATCTGACCAGCGAGATGCAACGTTTGCTGGCCAGTCAAGCAATTCCGTTCAGCGATGTTGCTAAGCTGTCAACATATCATCAGAAGTTGACCTTTGGCGAAATCGCCGGCATCCTGAAGTTTCAATATATCGTGGCTCAACAGCTCGGTGTATTGTTAATTGACCCTAAACACCTGTTTGGTGAAGGGTACAACGCCGGCATGGTCGAGGCTGCATTTAATAGCCTGGACGGTGAAAGCTTATCCGCGATTGCCAAGGATACCAAGTCGTTCAGTTGTATCGACGCAGGCATGAACACCATCATCTTTCTATTTAATGGGGAGAACGCTCCAAAGGCTCCTGGCTTCGACACGCTAGAGTGTGTCACTTTCTCTGGCGCTTTGCTGGAAACAATTTTTGCTAAGGTGGGATACATGGAATCCCACAATGGTAAAATCCCAAAACCTAACCAGGGTGAATTTACCTTGGCAGAGGTTTACAAACTGGTTAGTATCCAAAACCCGTAACTTCACTGTATTTTATGTGTAGCGCTAATACACAGACAAATATATTTGTTCACATCCTCAGTAAAGGATTCGAGTCATGGCCTTTAAACAAGTCACCGCGTCTCTGAAGAATACCGGAAACCTCTTCAGCGCCGTTCGTACCGCCCTGGGCAACAACCAACTCAGCTCCGTGATCGGTGCTGAGAGCTTCGACCTCTTCAGCGAAGGCGTTAAAAATATCGCCGGCGTTGAAAGCCATCAACTGACCACGCTGTTCCAATCTGTCACTCCAAAGCAGTTTGACGCTTTCTCCGGTTCGCTGAATCGCGCCTCTGTTCCTGGCGGCGAAATGGCGATCATGAACGAAGCGGCCAAGGCTCTGGCTGAAGTAACTGGTATCGAGGGTTTCTCGCTCCAGAACTTCAAAGGCAGCGAGATGGACATCAAGGCCGCGAACCTGACGCTGAACGCTCAGTCGCACCTGCAAACTCCTGGCGCTGAAGCGCTGTTCTCCACCATCACCGTTCGTTACGAAGACGAAGGCGCAAACCTGGTAGTCCGCGCTGCGGGTATCGGTTCGTACGCCTACGGTAACTCGGCATGGCAGTCGGCTTCCGAACTGCGTCCGATCTTCGGCCTGCTGCGTACTGGCGACATGTTCAAGGACGAAGTCCTGGCCGTGCATCCGGTTTACCCAGAAGACGCCAACGATGACAACCGCGATTTCTTCGTTGATACCGCGATCATCGCTGCCGGCACTGCTACCTACCCGGAAGCAGACGCCTACAACCGTAGCTCCCACGCTACTCAGTTCCTGAAAGTTCCGAACACCATTCCGAACTATCTGGCTCTGACCCAGGTTCCTGGCCAGCGTCCATGGACCAGCACTGACGAACTCGAGTCCAACTCGCTGGTCGTTAAAGAAGTTCTGGCTTCGGCTAAGTTGGGCGCTACCGCGATCAACTTCTTCATCAACACCAACTCGATCTCGAACAACACCTTCGGCCCTACCAGCCAAGGCCAGTCGTCCGACGACCGTGAAGTCAACCTGCACCTGCGCGCTTTCCCAGGCTTCAGCGTTCTGGACAAAGACGGTGCTACCGTTGGCGAAACCATGTTCGCTTCGTTCAAGACCGCCGGTTACGAGCCTCTGCTGAACATCAGCTTGAACGGCAACTACCAGCGCCAGAGCAACGAGCTGCGTCTGAACTCCGGTCAAGTGACCGTGCACGGCCTGCGTGACCTGACTAACGGCAACGTTATCACCATGCACAAAGCTGACGCAACCCAGAAGGGCCTGATCAAGTCCCTGACTGCCGGTGCTGTTACCGGTATCGACCTGGGCGGCAACGTCTCCAACACCTCCCGCGGCAACTTCGGCTACCGCATTGAAGTGTTCGATGCCGACAAGCGTCTGTCCGTTCGTCGCAACAGCCCGGTCTCGGTCAAGTACCCAGTATCGGCTGACGACGTTAACCAGGGTTCCCTGGACTTCGCGATTCAGCAGATGTCGATCGCGATCAACAACCAGTGCTCGAAGAAAGCGTTCGATGTGGCTCAGGAACACCTGAAGTACATCACCTCGATCGACGGCTCTCCAGTTGTTGGTAACCAACAGGGCTCCAACGTCCTGCCTGGTCAGCACTACGTTTCGGCTGCGGCCATCAACCGTTCGTTCAAGATCAAGGACCGTGTATCGTCCCTGGACTCGGCAGACGTGTTCGACAACGTTGCTGCTGTGTTCCTGAACGAACTGAGCGACATCACCGCTGCCCTGAACACCAAGTCGGGTCTGGCTGCGATCGCTGAATACGGCGGCACCGACAAGATCGAATGGACCGTTGTGGTTCACCAGAACTTGGCGCGCTTCCTGATGCGTTCGGGCGACGCTCGTTCCCTGGGTCCAGTGACCACGATGCAAATCGTTGAGACCAACTTCGACAGCCAAATCGGCCAACTGCTGATCGTTCCGAAGAACACGTCCACCAACGACTTCATCAACCCACTGGGCGGCATCGGCGTGAACATCTCGAAAGAGAACATCGTCGTGCAGGGTAACGTGACTCGTGACCAACAGGACTTCGGTGTGGTCATGACCATGCCTACCTACCGTCACTGGCCACTGAACGTTATCATCGGCTCGCTGATCATCGAAGATGCTCACGAGTTCCTGGGTGATGACGGTCTGCTGACCAAGCTGGCTAAACAGATCGTTCAGGTTGAAGGTATGGACGCTCTGATTACCGCTACTGAAGGTAACGCACCAGTAAACCCGTAATAAGGGTTGCGGCAGCTTACTACGGGGTGCTAGACCCTGAGTAGGCTCCGTGGTGTAGTAGTGCTGCGGTAACCCCTTCACAGGGATCCAAGCATAACCCCCTCCTCTGGCTTCGGCTGGGGGAGGGGGCCTATGTTCTTTTTTTGCATTTTGGTTTCTTGTTGCAATTTTTGAAACCTACATTATTAGAGTAGACTAAGTATTACAAATTGGCTTTTAAGGAAGTCGGCAGAGGTTCCCATCATGGCTACTGAATTGAATTGCTTCCAACTCAAATACCGGATTACCAATATCTCCAGTAAAGAGATCATTGTGAAGATTAAAGGTGGACTGAGTTATATTGTGCAGCGTGGTAGTGAAGCCACCTACATCAATGAACAACAAATCCACGTAGTCATTGAGAATGTCTTTTTGGACAATCTCGTGATTGACGTCAACGCTGCTCTGACTAAACTGGACAAAGCCGTATTGGTAGAGTTAAGTAAGGAACATGAGCGTCTGAAGAAAAGCAATAACGAATACCACATCCGCATGCCGGTTACTTTACAGATTCAGCTGGATCTGCACAAGGGCCTGGTGGAACGCAACAATGCGATCCATAGCGAGCTGATGGGTATCACCATGTACGTGGGTAGTGAGAACCTGAATCAACCGTGTCTCAATACCCCAGCCTTTACCATGCAGGAACTCTTCGAGAATCCTGGTGATGAATCGATGCAAGGCAAAGCTGCTTTGCACTACTTTGTGTACGTAAACGATCCACAACGGATCAACAAACCACTCTATACGAACATCATGGGTGAATCGACTGAGGTACCGGTTGACTATGATGTTAACAAACAACCCGGATTGTATGTTGGTATTTCCCGCGGTATTGAACCACGGGGGACCCAATATTACGCCTTCGGTGAATTGAATGACCAGAAATTAACACAGCTGGGGCTATTCAAGACAAAAGCCGAGTGTGATTTAGGAGGCAACACAGAACGATTCTTGACGGCAGAGAGCAAGAATCGAGACCTTAATAAAGACGCCAACAGCATGCGTACCCAGATCCAGAACCTAACAGAGACATTGGCTAAGTCTGAATCCAATGTTTTTCGCCTTAACACTGAGCTGATAAAAACTAAAGATGAACACAAGCTCGAAGTCAATGCTATCAAGATGGAGCACCGTATGGAAGCTAACACCTTGAAGCATAGTGGCAAAATGGCCTCAGACTTGTTTAAGTTCGAGACCCGTATCAAGGATACAGTGAACAAGGCGAACACTGAGCTTGTAAAACAAAAGGGCGCGCAGAATTCCTGGGGGGACTTTGCGAAGGCCGTAGGCACCTTGGCAGGTGTGGCAATCACGGGGTATAAGCTGTTAACAGCATAACGGAGCATCCATGTCACTTAAACTAGCCAGAGCCATTGATAACTCAATGCCACGGTTTAACTCAACGATAACCGAGGGATTCCATCAGAACGAGTTTGAGGGTGCTGTTCACTATTACGAGAACTGCCTAAAGATGATCTTTAAGAGCATCGAAAAGCGCGGCGTGTTTTTCAAGTGTGTTGAGGAAGTGGATCCTGATGAATACATCAGCCACTTGATCCAGAGTAGTACCAAGCTGTTTGATATCCACAAGGAAACGTTGTACCCGGTGAAGTTGAAGTTCGAATACGTTAACCGGGCGGGTGAAATCATCGAGATGCAGCAATACACCATGTTGCCGTATACCGATGTGTATGGTGATCTGTGGTTACGTGGCACTCAGTACAGCTTGCAGATTGTGTTGGCTGAACGTGGTCTACCGGTCACTAAAGAGAACGCCTTGTTTGTTAAGGTGTTGGGCTTTAAGTTCAAGATCGGCACTGAGCACTTCAAGTTCTCCCAGGTTTTCACCGACACGGGTAACTTGACGTACAAGACCACCGAGCTGAACCTGGCGGCTAACCGCTTCTACAGCCCGACTGAGTCCCGCAAGATCAACGATACCAAAACCCCTATGCCGCTGTTGGCTTGGTATACATTTGCTGATATGGGGTTCAGTAAAGCGATTGATATCTTTGGTGAGTGTGATTATGAAATTGCACCTATTGAAGTATTGATATCGGAATGTAAGCCAGAGGACCGCTGGGAGATCTTTACCCGCGCCAGTCGTTCTGGTAACGCCAAGTACTTGGGGGAGTTTGTTCCTCATGACTACGGCATTGCAATTCGCAACAAATCGAGCAAGCGTAAGGAACTCAGTGCAATGGGCTTGCAGTATGCCAGTGCTCTGCTGTTCGTAATCGACTGCCTCTCGTCGTACTTCGATATCGACCATATCGATAACCCGGATTATTGGAAGTTGATCATTGGTCGTTGCTCGGTAAAAGCCGGTGACAGTAATGATTACATCATGCGCTTGATGAATGAGCACTTTGATTCCATTAACGAGTACCTCGACGAAGACTCGATCAAGAAGTTTGCCAGTCAGTCGATCGTAGTGAGCAACATGTTTGAGTTGTTTAACTACATCATTGCCAACCGCAGTGAGATTGTGCAGACCACGGATCGCGCAGACATGTTCCACAAGGAACTGGCGAGTTTGGAGTTTACGTTGGACAAGCTGATCACAGCCGCCAACAAGTTCAAGCACGAGATCAAAAACAACTCCGAGCTTAACCAGAAAAAGGTTGCTCGTTTCCTGACCAACAACTTTCACATTAAGGAGATTGACAATTCACGTACAACCAATCTCATTCAGGAAGCGACGCCAACCGATTGCCCGTATGTGGACTATGTGTTGGGTTGTATGCCTCAGCATCGTGTGTATACGAATTCGACCAAAGCGAAGAAGCGCGGTGAGTTTGATCCCACCGACAGTGCAGGCAGCGCGCATGCGAGCATTGCATTTGTAAACAGCTTCCTTCGGGTAACTGGACCCTACCCGGATGGTCGAGGCTATCTCAATCCATGTGTATATCTGATTCAAGGCAAAACAACAGCGTTGGACCCATCGCTGAAGTGGCTGTTTGAGAAGACGGATAAACGCCTACGCTACCGCGAACCCTTTGCTTAATCCAGGGGGTGTTAGGAGTGTGTAATGATTAAACCAACAAACCCAGCTGCTGTGCAGATTCCAGACGGGAACATGGGGGCTAATAACCCATTGAACCCGATGAATCGCACAGGTTATCAGAACAACCCGATGCAAGCTAATGCTAACATGTCACCGGGTGATGTAATCCGCAACATCATGTCGCAAAACCTGAACAACACCAACGCTCAAAGTGGTGGTGGTTTTAACTGGGGTGGCGTGAGCGGCAGTCTTTATGAAGATGAAGCACTCCGCTCACTACGCACCAGTCAAGAAAACGATCCAACCAGTAACGCCTACTTGATTGACCGGGTGGCTGGTGCAATGCAGATGTTCCTGCAACAGATCTATCACCGTGCTGGTCCTTTCTTTGAAGAGTACCGTAAAGCTCGTGAAGACTTTCGTCTGAACGAGATGCAGCAGGTCGACGAGATCCGTAACGCGTTTATTGAAGACGTTAACAAGCAGCATGAGTTCACTCGCGTTATTGCAATCAATGCCATGCCGTTCTTTGGTAAGGGCCTGATTGAGATGCTGCGCAATGGCAACCGTGATCAGTTGCAACAAGCTGAGTATCTGAACACGGCGTTCATTGCCTGTCGCAACATTTTGTTCTTTGAAATGATCAACTGGTTGATGAAGTCCCCTAACGGTCGTCGTTATACCAACCGGCTGACTAAGGCTATCCAGGCTCGCATTAGCAACCTGGAGAACTTTAAGGAAGCTGCTGCTGCTGTATACGACATCTTTAACCAGACGTCGCCATACAACAATCTGGAGTTCAAACGTCCTGAATCGACCCGTACCGATTACAACATGCTTTACGGTCCGGCGTCAGAGTACGTTCAGCGTTCATTTGATCCAACGCCTGTTGCAGCATCAACCGGTTATCAGGATGAAGCCATGCAAGACATTTATCGCATGGTACAAAACAATGCCATGAACCGGGGACAGTATAAACAAGCCCCTCAAGACAGATCACTTGTTATTGGAGGTGAGGTTATGAAAAGTTGGGATGAGGTACGTCAAGACTTCAACAACCTGAACCCGGGCAATCGTGGTGAGTTCAGACTCAACCGGTTCTTTTACAACATCGGCAAACCCAATCACTATTTCATCCCGGAAAGTGACTGGAAGAAAATTCAACACGCTTACCGCCGTCACGAGGAACAGAAGGCAGAGGAAACGGTTCTCAAGGACTGCTTCCGTATTGTCATCATCGACCTCGATACCGACAGTGGGTGGTTCAGTACTATCGTCCGCAAAGAGGGCCTCGAAATGCAAACTGTCCTCACGGACCCAGCTAAGTTGTTACCACTGCTGGAAAACCCAGACGAGTTGGATGACTCCTGGGTAGTTAAGCCGTTCCCGTTGGCTGATGTTGTGGTTGAGAAAACCATGGACATTCCAATCGAAACGGTAGAGAAGATGGAACAGGCAGTACCGGTTATTGCAATTACCGATCCTGTTGTTAGCAACTCCAGCAAACAGCTGGAAAGCACCATCGATACACTGAATGACCGCCTGACCAGGAACTTCACCAAGATCAATGCCGTGGGTTTCCATGCTGTTAACTGGGACACCTACACCTGCAAGAGCAAGGAAGAAAAAGATTTACTGCACGAAGATCTAGCGTTCTTGTTCAAGGACAACATTGATCGTGCAAGCTTCGTCAATGCAGTAGCGGCCGTCGGTCGTTATGATGTCCAAGGCAAGGTCAGTTCTGACCTGATCAAATTCATTGGCACGCATCTGACGCAGGTTCTCAACAACTGGCTGATCAACTGTGCGGGTTACAACCCGAACAAGAACGGCGTAGGGCATTTGTCGGTTAACAACATCCTGACTGACTACCGTGCGCTGATCGATTGGTTGAAGCAACATGATCCAGAAACAATGCTACATCTGGTGGAAGTTGAGAAAGCAAACTATCTCAACGAATCTATCCGAATGTTCGACTACATTAACCCGTATGTAGTGGGTGAAGGTAAAGAACCGTCGGTTGTTGATCTGGTGAAAGGTGAGTTGGAACTGGTTGTTGGTCGTCACATGTATATCAATGTGATCAACAAGCGTACCGGTCCAGCGTATACCGAAGCCAACGTGCCCGTTCGTATCAAACGTAGTAAATGGCCGGAATACTTCAAGATGATTGAAGACGGCTTTGATGAAACCATGACGGAAGATGATGACGTCATGGTTACTGACAAACTGCTGCGGTTTACCGAAAGCGGCGGCATGTGGCTGTTCAGCTATTCCACGATTGATCGTAACGTTGCTACACTGCGTTTCGTATCACGTGAAAAGCCACTGTGCCTGTTGGCATTGAGCTAAGTAGTCACACGGACGTTTAAGATAAGTAACCTACCGGGTAGCCCCGGTAGGTTACTGTCTATTACGCATTTTGTTTTTTTTAAGATACAGTTAGTTTCACGTCTATATTACTTGGGTGATTAAGACAATTAAGTCTTTCATACTAAACCCAATGGGAGTTACAACATGACTAATTTTAATCAAGCAGAACGTGCTGCCGCTATGAAATCTTTCTACGGCGATCGTAATGACGGTGTAAGCGTTGGCCAAGTCTGTGGCGTAGTTGGTGCAGTAGTTGGTGCAGCGGCATGTGTATCTCAGGGCAGTTCCCTGGGCAGCGGTATCGCAGGTGGTGTAGCTGGCGCAGTTGCCGGTTATGCAGTAGGTACTCTGTGGGGTGTTGCAGAGCTTAACAGCACAGGCAAGATCATCAGCGGCACCATGTCTGGTCTGTTCGGTGTAGCTGTAGCAAGTTCAGTTTGTTCGATCGTTGACTGTTTCGTAAACGAGCCTCAGTAATTTCACTAGGCCATCTAAAAGGAGTTTAATCATGGTTGCTAAGATCTTCGACAAGCTGATGGGTTTCTCCACCAGCGATTTCCCTAAGTGCGAAGTCGAGTTAATTCGGTTCCGCTCTATGCTGGAAGTTCTGCGTTGCAGCAGTGAAGTTGAAGGCGGCGACCGGGCACTCCTGGAGACCCGCCTCTATAACCCACTGGTTCAAATGGAAGTTCAGCAATTCCCAAAGACACTGCAAGATCACATGGTGTTCAATGGTAGTCTGCTGAACCTGTTTATGGCCAGGGCGGCCTAAGCGGTAAGTAAGGGGGAGTTAGCTCCCCTTTATTTTTTGTCCCTTATGAGGAAACAGCCATGCTTCTTAAACTTCATCCACCAGCAGTAATGGGCACATCGGTGATTGATCAGATCCTGGATTTCATAACCGGGATGATTGTAGTAGACGGTTGGCCAAAAGCTATCCGCCAGTCCAAGGATATTGTCACTGAGCTACGCATTGTAGTAAGTGGCGACGACTTTCTTAGTACGTTGGAACACTACCACGCTTTTCTATATGTAGGAACTCCTGAGACACTCCCCAGGACCTTTGCAAGCTTCTATAGACACCAACCCTTTAAGGACTGGGTAATCCTCCTCAAACCTAAGGATAACCATCTAGCTGACCCGGTGTATATTTTCTCGGCTAACAATACCCCGTCGTCACCACCTACACTTCATTAGGAGAACCGCATGACCGAACTACCAGAAAAGAGCTACAAACATTTGACCGATGAAGACCTGGGTATTTTGCTAGGAGGATATCGTGTCATTAAGTTCAAAGATGCTCCCAAGGAATTTAAAGAAGTAGACGTACCTACCGGGCTGGAACTGGTCTACGAGATACAACGCCGGTTGAAAAAGTCGGGTCCTAACCTCAGCTGGGATCTGGCAGTTGACCGTCGTGCACCTGTAGAAGAGGAACGGTACGACTTACCACAGTCTTTCTCTTTTGCAGGAGTGCTTACTGATGAGGATCGCCTGGTTAAGCAGTTCGACATGATCGCTTCAGCTTTGGTGTTCCATAAGACTTATCCACTCTGGTGGCCACCAAGAACCGAAGTAACCGAACACTTCAAGGCTTTCTTAAGGGAACGACGAGAGAAATGGTCGGCGCTTAACCAGGCCACTGATGAACTTGTTCTTATCCTGCCTAAGGAAGATAACAAAGTTCTTCAAGAAATCAATCGGGCCAAAGCTGAATCCGGTATCCCGCCAACGTTCTGCTTTGTTGGTTATTCGTTTAACCTACAAGAAGTCATGTACTGATATACCTGTGCCGGGTTACCGGCACAGTAAACCTTCTTTATTTTTTGCATTAACATCCTTTGTAGAAACCCATCCGTAACCAAAGAGAGAGACCCGATGTCTACTACTTACGCACATCTTACCAATGGTGACGTCGCCAACCTGCTGGCTAACCATCGCCTCGTGCAAGTACACGCGTGCCAACAGCGTTATGCCAACGACCCGTTCCCAACTGGCGATGGCTTGATCTCGCTGGCCAAGGATCGTCTGATTGCTGTTGTTGGTGAAGTTGTCCAACCACCTGTTCCTCAAGCGATTGAAGTTCGCAAGGTACTCAGTACCCACGAAGGCCTGGTTGCTCTTGCTTCCATTGGCTCCCTGCCCGAACTGGTTGAAGGCTACGCAGTAGCTGCTATCGGTACTGACGAATCCGGTGTGACTGACGAGTTGGCAGAAGCCCTCCTCAGCATGCAGCAGCGCATCACCGCGGCTGTAACAGCAACCATCGAACCGATCAAGGTCGAAGTTCCTGTAGCCGGGTCTACCGATGCTGAACTCGTGGAGCGTTACAACTCCATCAACAGCCTCGAATCACTCGAAGCTGAACTGAGCGCACAACACGGCGAAGAAGTTCTGCTCGCGCTCGTCGGCATGACTGATCGCATTCGTGCGTCCATCATTGCTGCCCAGGAACCTGCTGGGGAAGTAGCAGAACCTACTCCAGATGCTGAACAGCAGTAAGCAGCCATAAGGCTAACCCTCCTAGCCCGCAAAGGCTAGGAGGGTTAGCTATGGTTCTTTCTTTTTTGCTATTTATTCGTCTTTATTAGCACTGAACGGATTGAACGCTTTACCGCCTGGATCTTTATCCCCAGTTGGTTTATCGTCATCCGGCGGAAGGGCGTCATCTTCCACAGGCTGTGTATCTGTGTCCAGATCAGCATCGACAGGAGCATCAGTATCACTGATAGGAGCATCAATGTCTTGATCGTCCGCACCCGTACCCGCGCCCAGATCATCCTCAGAAGATCCGCCAGTAAGGCTATCATCAGTATTAAGCCCATCACCACCACCTTCCTCGCCTTCAACAACTTCTGGTTCAGGAGGCGCAAGTTTCTTCGCCAACTTATCCACGTATTGTTTCTGGAGTTTCTTGTTGGAGTCGGTAATCCCCTCGATGAGATCAGCCACAAAGGTTGCAGTGTTGACACGCTGGTGGATCATCTGTTGCACAAACGATGCAATACCACCACCTTTACCTTCGTTAACAATGTCATCAAACGGCATCGGCAGGTTAAACCGTCGGAATGCTTCCGACGTCAATGCTGATTTGACCATGGACTTGATCTCTTCAGCAGTGAAGTCTTCATCATTGATGTTCAGCGCCTTCAAGATCTGAGGCAGGACACCGTTGTTACCCGCAGCCTCTTCCCAAGACGCTACCAGCGCTGTTACGGCTTCCAGGCTATCCTTCAGCTTGTTAGTCGACTCGGTGCTGGTAGGCACTGGTAGGTACACGTAAATCGAGGTAAAGAAGTCTGCCAAGATAACCTTGACCTTTTCCTCATCGCTGCCTTCCAATACATCTTTACTGTCAGGCTTCCACAGCTTCTTGTTGTCCAGAATACACTGAACAAGGTCTTGCATCAGAGGACCGTTGACTCGGGTATGCTTGCGCATGAAGTCAATCAAGAAGTCGCAGATCATTTCCTGCCAGTTGATCGCCTGGTTAAACACCATCTCGTACTCAGTAACCGCTTCAATCTTGAAGTTGTTCTGGTCGTCCGCTACGTCCAGCCATTGCTTCGGCAGGTTGAAGTAGTTGGAGATGGAGTTCATTACCGCATCCCGGCTAGCCTGGTCAACAGGCTTGAAGTTATCCTTCTGCTTACCCTGGGTGCTGATATCCGGTGTAGGCAAGTGGACGTTGTCCCCTGCGTTAACCTTTACCGACAGAGACGCTTCCCGTAGCGCATCCACTACCTGAGGAACCGACAGCTGGGCCGTCGACAGGATAGAGTGCAGCTTAGGGTTAGTGTCAAAGAAGGTAGCCCGTGCAACTGCAATGGTTTGCTCTGGGTCGGAGTCCTCTTTCTCGATGTTGATAACCATCTCGGTATGAGGTTGGGCCGCTTCCAGGTTGGCCAGTGCATCCGCGACGTCATAGGCTGCCAGACGAGCAATCTGCATCTTCGCCGCTTGAGTAAGGGATTGACCCACACCCAGACGGTTGTACTTGATGGCGCCGTACGAGACAGCCTCACCAGGTACATACAGGCAACGCACACCCTGCTTCTTGAAGATACGCGACAGGAAGATCTTGTTGACCTCCTCGTCGAGGGTAATGCTGATGCTATTGCCCTTGTCGCTATAAACAGCAGAGATGAACTGACGGACAATGCTCTTCTCAGCCATATCCGCAAACTCAGACATGTCGAAGTCACAAGGCTTACCGGACTGCACCGTACGCAAACTGGAGATGAGCGAGTTCTCACTACCCATCTTGTTCTTGTTGGTGATGCTGTCCTTATTCTTCGCCAGCGACTGGTAGAACTCTGGGTCGTCAGTGTTCTTGAGGAACGCACCGGTCTCTGGATCCAGCAGGATGATGTAGTCATCGATCTTGCCGTTACTGCCATTGAAGTGGATCGGGAAGATCGCTTCAGAAGGAATGTGCCAACTCAGACCACGGCCGTAAGGTGCAACGCTCAACGAGTCGTTAGACTTGATGAACTGCAACGACTGAGTACGAATGTTGCGCGACTTGAATACAGAAGCGTTCAGGTTGTTCAACTGGTCTTCAGTCAGGTTCTGAGTAGTGGCACTGTCGGGCTTATCTTTAGTCGCCTTTGCAGTCTTCTTATCCTTACCGCCCTTCTTGTCCTCGTCCTCTTGAGCCTTAGCCGCTTCGTCGTCACGGGTTTTCTGAGACTTCATTGCAGAAGAGATGATGTTATCAAAACTCTCTGCACCCATTACCGATTTGATGTCACGGTCGCGCTTGGCCTCCTGGAACTTCTGGAGGTACAGTACTGCCGGGTTATCGGTGATGGTGATACCCCAGTTGTTTTCCTTGTCCTCTTCCGGATCGAAGATCGGGAACTCTTCTTCAGCAAAATCGGCACCCGTGGTAAACAAAGCTTCCAAACCACTGACAGATCCAGCAGCAGCTGTTTTAGCCGCATAAGGGTTACGGACAAAACGACCCTTGTTCTTGATCTTGGTCTTGCCATCGACCTGAATGAACTCACGCTCCAGTTCACCTTTGGCCCTAAGGTAATCCTCGTTACCCGTCCGTTTGGAAGGGTCTACTTCGGAGCCGTTGATCAAGTAATCCAGGCCCGGACGGCTCAGGTTAAAGATCGCGTAGGACCCGGTATTCCACATGATATCGTCGAGCATCTTCTTTAAAAGCGACTCGATCTTATAGTCATTGGTGTAATAATCGTCCCAGATGGCCAGCAGGCTGGTGTGCAGAGCCGCGTTTTTAATTTTCGTGCTCTGGGTATCGTAGGTCAACATCTTGTCCTGTTTCCCGTTAGGGTACAGAATGATCGTATTCCAGATTAAGTTGGCCTTATCAATCATCGGTGTAATGGCCCGCAGGTCATATGCCGAGTTGATGTTATTACTGATAATGTTGCTCAGTCGACTGAGCTTATATTCGTTGATGGTCTTCGTACCACCAACTTCCTCACGATCAGGAGCGACCCCATTTTTAGGCGTCGCGTTGCGCAAGGTAGCTGCAATGGCTGGCGACACACTCTTGATGTTCTCACGAATCCTGGTGTAGTCGACCGACTTGTTCCCTCTAGTCGCTGCGCGCGTTTCGAACCCCATATAAACCTCACGAGTTAAACTATGAATAGTGTCGATCTGGATAAGTATCACTCGGACACTTTCAGCCTAGTTCGAACCATGGTTATCAAAATCGAGGCCTTGGCCGAACGAGATAACCTGGTGTTGACTAACGCTGGGTATTCCGTATCTTCGGACAAAACGACATGGCGTTATTACATGAACCTCAATGGGGATTACCACCCTACTGATGAAGTAATGTGGATCAACTCCATTGATACTGGTGAACGGATTGTTTTCAACAAAGATAATCTGAAGTTGCACCTCGCAACAAATCGAGAGTACAGCAAAGGCGGGTATTGGTTTAACCGTCTAGCCGACGTATACCCAGGGCAGACTGCCTTGATTAACGGCATACTTGCACCGATCCCGTACTCTGAAACCATTGCGGCCAAAGACTATAAGATTCTGCGCTATAACAAGAACCTGGTGCTTTGGAACGAAGAGCAGCTGCTCCCGAAATTACAGCTGGCTGTCAATAGCGATCTAAGGCAATCGATCAATAATGATTATGTCGTTACTGATGACCTGTTCCTGCCATGGATGATTGAAAAGCTTTACGCTTTCCTCATTGGTACCATCGAAGCCATTCGACTGGAAGACTGTTACACGCGTCATACCCATGATTTCTTCATCTGGAGCCACATTGATTCATTCGGCAATTTCTCGCAATACAAGAACAGCCTCAGCAATGAACAAACGATGTGGTTGTTTCGTAATATTGCTTGGATACGTAATAACCCAGGTCAGCAGTACACATTTGACAAGTTGATGAAGAACCTGTTGACCAAGGCAAGTATTCCTCTTGCCCGGTTTGACATGGTTTCGTCGACTGAAACGCAGTTGGAAGACCTGACCCCTACGCCACTGTACCGTCGTATGCAAATGAACCTGGTAGAGGTCTACGGACGCACTGCTTCGTTCATTGACACCCAGGCTATGATCATGAAGCAACAGATCATGGCCAAGGACAACTACGATCAGACGGATTTCTATCTGGATGATGCCATCGTTAAGGGGCGGTACAGCCTTCACTCTGAGTTGCCTACCAAAGCGCTTGAATCGTCCATGATGGACTACACCAACCGTCACGTCGATACATTGATGAAGGTGGTGTACAACGAGTGGATTTATCTGGCAGGTAAAAAGGTCTTCAATGGCAAGGTGATTACGGTCGACCCCAAGAGCGGCAAGCAGTACCGATTGCCCGTGGGAGACGCCTATTACATTTGGAAGTACCTGGTAGAATACGCCAAGGGACAAAATCCTTTGGTTATCGAACCGGCTTACTACCAGAACGTTCTGAAGCTTAAAGCCCCGACTATCGAAGAGATCATTGAGATCGGCGGCCCCGATTTCATTCGTCCGTATGTTGCTGCTGACATCCAAAAGCTCTGGTTTCCTGTAGCCCCCTTCCTGGCCCCGGATTATCTGATCCAGTACGCCACAGAAGTCTACAGCACCATGTGGAAGCATAAGAAGCTCTACAGTCAGTTCTACGATCTGAACAAAAGAGCCCGGGTGAAGAACAGCTGCAAACTGATGTACGATTCGGGTATCATCAACCTGACCGGCTATGGTGACTACGATTCGCTGCTTAAAGCTTACGAGTTGGACTTCACCGATTACACTGCCGAAGAGGCGCGTAACTTCTCCTGGGACATCTTCAAACGGGTTACCGGCTGGGATACCAACCAGACACCGTCGACACGGGTTAAGCAGAGCGATCTGATTGACATCATGTCTGAGTTGTCGTCCTACACGATCCATATCGTGAAAGACATCAATGACGGTACGGACCAAACGGAACTGATCAACGAAACCTTTATAGGTGACTCTCGTTGGGTGGGTGTCGGTAACGGTAGTTACGGCGACTTTAAAAACGTCATGATTACCCAGCATTCCAACATGGACTCCATCCATGCCCTGGAAGCCAACATCCCGATCATCAGTAATCCGGATCCGGTGCTGGTGGCTGATAGCGAGATGAAGATTGATATCATCACGCATGACTTTATCAAGCCAACTAACCTGAACAACAGTCTGTCAACGTACGCACTTAAGCTGTATGACAACAGCTATTTCCGTATGTTGCCAGATGGTGCGCTGGATCCTTTGGTTATTCCTGGAACCTATTACGGAGACCTCTTCCCTGAGGAATACGTGATCCCTGGAACGTACTACGGTGCTCTTGAGCCTGAAGCTGATCCGGTGATCCCGCCTAAGGTAATCCCTCGCACCTACTACGGTGATCTGAAACCTAACGGCGATCTCTGAGGACAGTACCTTGAACAGAAAAGTCTTGGCGTTGGTTAAACAACGTTACTGTGAAGACAACAGAATCAAGGATAGCAGTAAGGTTAACCTGTCTTTTTCACAGGTACGACCTAACGGTGATCCCGTGTTCTATGTTGAAGACGGCAGTGCTGGTCAGGTGTATGTCTACCAGCGCACGGATATGAGTGGTCTAACTGCTCACCGTGCGCTGGACATCCCCACAGAGTACCGGCTACAGCTCGAGAGTAACCCCAATAAAGATTTCATTGCAGATTGGGTGTATCGCTTTACAGGCCATCGTCTTCTGGCCGACGACATTCGTTATTTAACCCTGGAAAAAAGCGCAGTGGTGGTGACATTAGCCCCAGATTCTATGCGCTTTAAAAACAGTTTCCGCATAACCCGACTATAAGGGATTTTTGATTATGGCTCTCTCTGCAACCGAACTTCAAGACCAGAACCGCTCTGAGGTTCCTACCCAGTCGGTGACGAACACAGCCTGGGGCGGGCTGATTGCAAAGTGCTCTAACACCAAACAAAACTTCACCCTCCCGCAGTGGACCACCCTCAACGAGTTCCATGACATACTGGCAGAAGAATCCATCGGTGTTAAGAATGGTGAAGACTTCAGCCTGAAGTATTTCGGTCTCGGTATCCGTGGCTCTGACGCCATCGGTAAAACCGGTCTGGGCACTACCTTGCTGAAAGTCAACCAGCACCAGCCAAAAGACGGCAACCTGTTCGTACCGATCCCGTTTATCTGCCGTCCGGTGGATGCTGACCTCAACAACATTAACCGTGCGAAGTATCGCATGCGTGTTGTTGAAGACATCAACGGCGTGGCGTACGCGTTCTACTGGTTGAAGGTTATCAACTTCGCCAGCTACAACCCACAAGTGGTTGTGATCACGCGTGACGAAGACAACAACGAAACACCTGTGCCGTATATCCCGGTTAAAGATGACCTGTTCAATCCTCAGCCTGTGGACTTCACCAGTACTGGTTCGGTTCCGATCAGCAACCAGTACATGAACAACTCGGCTATCCTGGACTGCTCGTTGGATCAAACCGACCTGCGTGAAATGGAAAATGCCTGCCGCGTCAAGTACGGCGACGCCAGCCTGGCCGCTCCAAACGAAGTGGGTGTTGCCTACGGCATCGACACCAAGACCGACGGTTCTATTGGTCAAGGTGCAACCATTCGTTACGATGAAGTACTGAGTGCTGTTTATGCCCACTACATCACCGAGCGCGATGCACGTGCTGCACTGAACAACGTGCGTATCCAATACGCATTCGACCACGGTGCTAGCGAACCAATGCTGATGCACACCAACGCCACTACTGGGGTTTAAGGAGGCTTCATGGAGTTTCCCGAAATCCTTAAGGGTGCTCATGTTCCATTGACACCCAGTATGACAAGTGACGAGGCAATTACACTGGCGAACGGATTCTATCAGACGACACTGGATCCTAAACTCTTCAAGAAGTCACAAGCCTTCTGGAACAATGAGTTGACTCTCCAGATCGATTTGATCGAACCCTATTCGCGAGAAGTGGTCGCTTCCTTCGTCAACAAAGCCTCCCAGGTCGTTCCTACTCAGGTGGAACCATCGCTCACACTGAGCAATCCTCTGGTTGGTGAAGTTGAAGTAGCAGAGTTGATGGGCCCTGTCATTGTACTGGGCTCTGCGGTAGAACTGGAGTTCCTGGATATGGTGGGGTCGGGTAGTACTTACCCCACTACTGGAACCGACAACAACGCGGCCTTTGATCTGAAGACCCTGCTCAATGCGTATCAATTCCTCGGTGGATGGGTTTCCGGCACTCTGGGCGAGAACGCGGTGGGTGGCTTCCGATTGGTCTACAAAGGCCCAAGTGAAGATGCGCCAGCAGAGTTCCCGATGGATCCGTCACCAATGGTGGCTGTTATCGAGATCTTGCACGGCCAACAAAAAGGATTTATATGCATGAGGACGTAAAGTCCCCCAAAGCGGTACGGGTCCAAGGAAACGACCCGTCCACTACAAATATGGGGGCGTTTATCGTAGATGTTAACATCGCTGAGCCTGCCCCTTTTAAACTGGTGTATGCGAACACGATTTACGGCGACAAGTGTATCTACGATATTCCAGCGCAATACGACGACACTGCTGGCACGAGTGTCATGGCACGCAGCTATGGATTGGCGCGTGCTAACAATACCCTGATTGATATTTTTAACCCAGATACCGGTATCTGCGAAGATAACTTCCTGGGGATGTCCGCATTAACCTTCAAGCAGTTGATTCAGTTTGTGGGGTTGCTGACCGGTGGCTATATTGAACGAGGCATCCATGTGAGTATGGTGCTTCCCAACTTGGCCAAAGCAGTAGTGGGTGCTAACTTCAGAGGCACTCAAAAGGAAGATGTCCGTAAAGGGTTGTTGGAATTCCCCCTGTTGGATTGGAACGGCATTGACCTCACTTTAGCGGATGAACACACCATCGATGCTGGGGCGGTTACCCTCTATCGTGCGATCCAGATTGCCAAGAACTTTGGAGTATGGAAATGAGCACTGAAGAACCTGTAAGGAAGGAGGAGAACACACAGCCGTCTACATCCACCTCTTTCGAGGAAAGAATAGAACAACGCATCAGCCACATGGATGAGCGTGTTAGTGGGTTGGTGACTGAACTCCTTGATCGCATCGATATGGTCAGCGGTCGGGCTCGGTCTTCTGTAACCAAGACAGTAACCGAAGAAGTACCGGTCACTCTGGAAGAGCCTACAGGCACCATGAATGACCAAGGTGCCCTGGCATCAGTGTTGGATGAGCAAACAGCTCCTACGGGGGCTGGAGAGGCTCAGATGGTCAAGAAGGTAACCCGTACGGTCACGCCTGTAGGGATTGAGCGTGAAGTCTTTGGTATGTGGTCAGTAATGCTGCGTAATGCTGGCGGTATTCTGGCTGCGGTAACCACTTGCATCATCGCTATCGTAAACGCTTACACCACTTACATGTCGGTAAACAGTGGACACGGCTGGCCTTCCGAGACCACCATGTTCATTGCCAACGTCGGTCCTATTGTGGTGGCATGGACGTTCATGAACTCCAGCAAGACTATCTCTACCATCATGCAAGTACATGGTGTGCAAGATCGTCTGAAGAACGCCATGTCTGGTTTTATCTCTAATCCGGATCAAGACAGGAATCGTCGCTCTTCAGATAACGAGAGACCAGAGACACCTCCACCTGCTCCACCGCCTGCACCTGTAGCACCGCAATACTGATGTAGCAAACATATACCTAACCAGGAGCCCCTAAAGGCTCCTGGTTAGGCTATTACGCATTACATCCCATTACTACCCATTACTTCCATTGTTGCTGCGTTACTGCGGTGGTTTATCCGGAGGAGACCCCTGGATAGGAGGTGGAGTTGACGGCACAATCGCTTTCTGAATAGCTGCCTTTACCCCAGCGGGTGTCAGGGAGTCACTCTTTTTCTCCAGCCCGGAGATGATAAAGTTGATATTCGATACCAACTGTGCAATCGTTTGTTTGGCAGCCCAGCTATCAAGGTTCTGTTGATCCAGCTTTTGTGTCGTCAAGATCAGCTGAGTCACAGTTACCTTGTAACAATAATCCTTGTCGCTTGCCTTAAGGCAGTCGTTGTCTTCAAGGAAGGCTGTCAGGGGAGCCGTCAGGCTAATGGGTGGGTTCGGGTCGGCCTTCTGGAACTGGGGTAGGACTTTCGTTAGCTCTGTCCTTGTTCTTTCCAGCTGGGACCTGTAGCTGTCGATTTCCACCTGTATTGCTTGAGCCTGAAGATATGTCGATGCTTCGTTTACCGTCGTCTGGTGAGAGCACCCCGACATTAATAATAGTGGAAGCAGGAGCCCGATCAGCCCTACCACCACCCGCGGGATCAATTTGGTCAGGGTCCAACCCGTACCGTTGAAGCATTTTGACATAAACATCATCACGTTCACCTTTTTGCAAATCAAGCGTTCGGTTCAGGGTATCCCTGAGCTGAGCCGACTCGTTAGCTTGCCGTTCGAAATTGTCAGCCGCACTCTTAAGCTGCTTGCTAACTTCCTGGAGAGTGGTAAGCGACTTCTCGTCGAGGTTGCTGGAGGTCTGGCGAGGGAATGCCCAGCTACCTGCAATCAGTACAAGAATGATCAGCATGAACAACGTGCTGACGATGCCGCGTAACTTATCCGTGAAGAACATATCTTTGATCTCCGCACCCATGTGGTTTAGTCCTCTTGAATCAGACCACGTATGTAAAGAAAATACCCTGTGTGAAGAGCACTTGGTTTATATCGGTTGGTGTACCCGTGGAAGACATGGCCTTCGTTATAGGTACCGGTTGTTTCGTTGAGGTATTTCCGTTGAGTCCCGATGTCTAAGTCGAGAAGTCTCCTGTTGATGATCTTGCGCGTGAAGTACTTAGGAAGGAGACCGCCACCTGTGATAAAGGGAAGCGGACGGGTTTCTTCTGTGTGGTACGTAAAGGGATACTGGTAAACAACCAGTGGCTTAACCTCTGTGTAGAGATGAGGGTTGTCCAACACAATCAAGAAGCTTGAAGGGTCGGTCAGGAGCTTGGTGAAGAAGTCCTCAGTGTTGAAGAAGTCCTCGGGTACGACCTGGCGCTCTGGCTTGATGATGCCGTCCATGCTGATCCAGTCTTTAGAGTCAAAGACCCGGGAGAACCAATCGACCATCTCGGTATTCACCGCCATGGAGTTCTCACCCCGTACCTGCAAGATATCGTTGAGGTAGAGGCGACCCCCAATCGATGCCCACACTGTCTTGCCTTTAAGGGAGACTGGTGAGGTGATATGCAGGAAACGATACGTATCATGGTCTTCGAACTGGATCATCTCCGGTGTGATCGGGTAAGTCTTCAGTTCAGACACTGTGTTGAAGTTCAGACTGGTCACGTGAATGTTATCGTTCACGTTGAAGTGTTTACCAGCATTCAGCAGGTAGATACAGTCACTGCCTTCAACAGCCCGTACCAGGTGGCTGTTAACCGTCCACAGAGAACGATTGACCAGCTTGTCGTACTCAACAGCAGTACCGTCGGTTTTGGTTACCCGAATGTCCGGAGCATTGCTGGTGTTCAACAAGTCCTGATGCTCATCACCGCGGCTAGCATCACCTGGTAATAGAGAGAACCATTTGTACTGAATGTCATGGCAGGTAACGAAACGGTATTCGGAACCCGGCAGCGTATTCGAGGTGATCAGTGGGACACTGGCGTTAGCGGTCAACCAATCCTGAATCACCCCGGTAAAGGAAGTGAGCTGATTCTGATAGTACGACGTGTCCAGAGCAACATCCTGAAAGGCCAGTTCATCAGTAATCACAATGATCAGATTATCAAACTTGGTGAAAAGGTCCTTTGTTTGAATAGCACTGATGTCTAAAAGTTCTTCTCCTCTGGGGATCAGTCGGTTAATCCCGACCGCCCTTTTATACGTATACATTGGGCTAGACTCCTTACGATTCTATGAAAAAACTAGTCTCTACAGGCTACTGTAGAGACTAGTATCACTATGTGGGGGCAGGTCATAAGATGCCCTTTTTACTGCACCTTGGAGCTTTGAAATGGCCAACATTGTTTACCAATGGAACCCCTTCCAACAAAACGTCAATAACCGCATCACATCCGAGACCATCAAGACCGCGGACTTTGCAACCGGTCGGGTAGAATTTGTTCCTCGTGCGGCGCCTTTCTTCAGTCGTAACTTCCAACTCTTTCGTCAGGGCAGTGTTGATCCCCTGATCCTGGGCTACGACTACTGCTTCGGTCACTCCTTTGACAGGTTCATCGGCGGCTATGTTCAAGAGAACGGTACCGCTATCCCGGGCTACAACCGCAACTGCTTCGGTTCCATCATCATGCTGCGCCCACAGGCCGGTGATGTACTGCTTCCGAAGTACGACACCATTGGCGGGCCATTCACGCTGAATGAAGTGGCATTTGCTGAACTGGTAGCGAACATCGTCAACTCGCCGCGTGTGGCTGACTGGGCCGACCTCGATCCGGTCACCATCCCAGTGGATTTTCCACCTGATCCGCATGATCACCCCGTTGATCAGACCTATGACTACGAAGAGATGATGACTCAACTGAGGAGTCTCATCCTGGCGGTCACCGACAACAGCCAAAGCGTTACGCTGAAGTCGTTGTTGGAGGAGCACATCTCGCTGCCATTGATCGAGGCGCACTCTGCCTCTAAATCAGATATCGGTCTCCCGCTGACCCCCAACATGGACGTGGGTATTACGAGCGATCTGGCGGGTAATAGCGGCAACCTTCTGGTTACTATTAACCTGTTGAAAACAGCGCTTCGTCAACTGGCGGACGGTTCCTTGAACTTGGGTGCGGGCGGTGACGCTCCTCTTCCACCAACCGAACTAAACATTTCTTCCTCGGTTCAGGGTAGTTCAACTGTTTACACTATTACTATTAGAGGCGGTGTGGCCGCTGATGGTTCGGCTGTTACCTACACACTGACTCAATCGGGTGGCGCTACTGTTGTTTTCAGCAAGAGCGCAGGCATCGCAGAAAACGAACAAGTAACCTTTGCAGCTCCAACTGTACAGAATAATACACTGGTTACTATTTCGGCTACTGCGGTCGATTCTATTGGCGCTGTTAGTGCACCTATCAATACCTCGGTAACCCTGGTTAAGGATGCTGGTGGTTCCAACCCGGGTACCGGAACCGGCGGTGGCGTTGGTACTATTACGTATATCGACGTCAACACCGACCTGACCGCTGAGCAAGCGGGTGTTGTCATCATTGATGCAGGAGCAGGTAACCGCTCCGTCACGCTCCCTCTTTCTAACCCAGCGTTGGGTATTACCGACTTCATCGTTCGTCGTAAAGACAATACCAGTAACACACTCACCGTCGCTGCATCCGGAACTGACAAAATCAAGTTCCACACTCACCTGCGGGCTGAAGGTTATGGATTCCTGATTCTCATGGGTGCTGGTGACTACTGGCATTTGAGAAGCGATGAGAATGGCGGCTGGATTCCGGTGAGTCGTTATGACAACGCACCGTTGGGCCATCCAGTAATGGAAAGTACCATCTCGTTCAACCCGGGTGGTTGGGGTCCGATGAACGGTCCTGTGCTGACACGGGTTGCTCTTCCATGGCTGTGGGATCACGCTCAACAGTCGGGGATGTTTACCACTGAAGCGGGTCGTAATGGTAAAGAAGGCGGCTGGACTCAAGGTAACGGTGCCACTACGTTCCGTGGTCCAGAAGTTCGTGGTCGTTTCCCACGATTCCTGAGCGAAGGGTCTCCGATTGACAGCGGTCGTGCTGGTGGTAGTACGCAGGGCGGGCAAGTCGAATATCACACCCACAACATTCCAGGTGCTGGTGGTTTCGGTACGCAAATGATGGGCGGTGGGTACAACAACTACTCCCTTTGGGTGCCTGGGGTTACTTCTGGTTTCGGTGGTGACGAAACCCGTCCAACGAACGTCGCCTATCCTGGCCGAATTAAAATGATTTGAGGTGTTTATGCACGTTTATTTGTTTGATGATCTTGGTGTATTGTTTGGCCCAGTTACACTGCCGGATGTTCCTGGAATGGGTACCTTGATGCCGAGCAATGGTATCGAAACAGAGGAACCACTGCCTTTGGCAGACGAAGGCAAAGTCTGGGCTCTGGTTGATGAAGTCCCAGTGCAAGTTGTCGACAACCGTGGTGTGGTCTACGATGTGACTAATGGCATGGCGGAAGAGTGGGTTAAGCTGGGCGAATTACCAGCCGAATACACACCGCTACCTTTTCCTGGTCCATACTTTGTCTGGAACGGTGCTGAGTGGGCTTTAGATGTTGCAGCGTCTGTTCAAGCGCAACGTAACCAGCTGATGGACGCAGCTAACCAAGCCACTGCCGGTATGTCGGATGCCTATATTGCCGGTTTGCTGAGCACTGAAGACGCCAAGACGTTTAAAGCGTTCGCGGCTTACAAGGTGGCGTTGAGCAAAATCGAACAACAACCCGGTTACCCGACTTCTATTGATTGGCCAATCTCCCCTTAGTCAGGACCGTAACTGATCTATGCGTCTGCATAGATCAGTTACGTTAACCTTAGCCAATTACACTATACCCCTAATCAAGGAGCGGGATATGCATTTCCCTATTGTCCGTGAATATCAAGAGGACCTTGAAGGACGTAATCCGGAAAACGAAATCCAGGATGAGCCCAAGTCCACACCAGCTGGTATTTGGTCGCGGATCATTGTTCCAGACCATGCGCCGTTCTTCACCAAGTCGCTGACGGTTAAAGCACCTAATGGTCAGCCACTTGACCTGGGTGTGCATTACCAGATCTTTAGCATCATGCCTCGCCTTACTGATCTGGCCGGTCAACCGGTAGCCTGCTTCATCGAGCTGTTGGATCCGGACCTCACCGACGTGCTGCTTGATTATCACGTCGTTGGGGAATACTCGTTAATTGACAACCGCATGTTGCAAATGATCTTCTCGGCTGTCGATGACGATCGTCCAGTGTTCTGGGAGAACCTGAGGAACAAACCCGTGGTCTTCCCACCACACCTGCATAGTCATAGCTTGATCCGTACAGTTGTGTGCTGGCAGGATACGATCGAAGTCATGGATCTTTACCTAGCTATGAAAGCAGCTAACGGTCGTGAACCGACCCAGATCCGCATCGATCACTTCTACGACCTGTTGGTGCACTACATCTCTATCTACAGTGACATGTTGTCCGAGTTCTTGACCCGCCATATGCAGGCCAACAACGAACACGGTTTGACAGCGTCGCAGGTGGGACTGGAAAAGGTCGACAACTTTGAAACTGCTAACAGCGGTAACGTGTTGCAGGCGCGTAGCGATATGCACCTGACCCCTCAAGGGTTAGAAACCATTATCGAGACCTTTGGCTTCGACAGCTCGCAATACCTGAAGACCGGTCTGTTGCCTATCTCGCGATTCGGTAACACCAACTTCATCCCTGCCAACATCGACGGCTCGTTCGAAGGTTTCGGTGGGTTCCTGGAAACTGCCGCCATTACCCTGGAGTCTGATGGATCGATGGCTTATCTGTGGAACCGTTTCGATGGTCGCACCACAGGCTTGTACTATTCGGTCCTGACCGATTCGGAAGATGCGGCTAACGGCCAGTTGCTTTACACCGGCTACAAGTACAGCCACGCACGGATCAACATCGATGGGGCTGTTGTCAACACGATTGCTCAGGGCAGTGGTGAAGACGTTATCCTCGTGGGTGATAAGACCCGTGAGCTGTATTACATCGGGGTAACCAACGGCTCCCTGGATCCAGCGAAACACGTTTACTCTCCGATCAACCTGAGAGCATTGGTAGATGCTATTTTCAGCAGCCCTGGTTCTCACGGCGTCAGTGAAGTGTTCCCATGGGTCAGTATCGCTTTGGTCGGCCAGTGGATCTACATCTTCCACACGGCTTCTACCGGCGTCCCGGTCGCAAGCCCAATCATGGATTTCGATATGCGGTATAAGTTTTTCTACCGTGTGTTGTTGTCCGACGTTAAGGCTCAGATCCCTGTAACTCCAGTTCGTCAGAACGTGACGTTCATGGATGCAGAGGGGGTGCAGTGGAATAACTCGCCGTATTTCCGCTGGTGTGACCACATCAAAGACGGTAATGGTTATACAACCAAATGTCTATTCCCTTTCGCTCAGGCGTCTAACAATGCACTGGGATTCTACCGGTCGTCGCCTATTTTGTTGGCAGAGAACCCAAAGGTTCCCGGTCAGTATGCGATGAAGTTTCTGGGCGCCTTCTATGCGGCTATTTCTGGACAGGTACTCAACAACTCGATTACGTATATACCGGAGCTTAATTACAACTTCGATCCAAACACAGGGGTTATGTCGTTGATTTCGAAGACTAACGTCTTCACAGTTGACTTCAACAATCCCTCTGCGTTGCCATCTGAGGCCTATAGACAAAACCAGGCTATGTGGATATCCTTGTTTTCGTACCAACACCAGGGCGGTAACGTGTTGGCGGATGGCAGGTATGCCATTTCTGGATCTCCTGGTTTCGAAGGTTTCCCGCGCATGGCGGCAGTGGTTACACCGCCCGGTTCTCATGACCGACACACCACTATTTCCAGGTTGTGGGGGCTAGCTAAGGACTTTACCTACAAGCTGTGGAACGAAACGCTTATTAGCCCATTGGCGTCGTCAATTAACCCTCGGCATCTCGCCTATACCCCAACGGGTGAGTTCTACGTGGCCGCCGGACAGAGACAGCAGATTTATTCCAAGCTGTTCTTTAAGACGGTTTCGGGGCGTTTTGCGGTGCGTCCTGAGATTACCAACATCCCATTGGGAACGGTGGTAGCGCGCCCGCTAACTGGTGATATTCGGCCGGTTAATGCATTGACGGGCATGGGGATGGCCACGGTAGTGTTCAATACTAACTCCCTGACGGCCTATGGCGTGGACGTAGGAGATGGTGCGTTTTGCATGGGCACACAGACCAAGAACTTCGATCGGACTAAGCAGGGTAACGCCTGGCCGGCTTACACGGCTAACCCCAACGACGTGCTGTTGATTGCCAACCACAACAACCGCATCGAAGTGGATGGGTCGGTCACCATTGTCCCTACTCTGGAGATCCTCTATCCAGAGAACATTGTCAATGCGTTGTTTGGCCAAATCCAGTTCCCTGGGATGGCCACCCGGTTTAAGATCATTACGATCTGCGACCCAACCTATTCACCGATGTCTGCGAGAGCAGGGTGGTTACCGGTTTGTGTGTGCATTCAATACGCTGCTCCGTCGGGATCCGATGTCAACACGTTGTACTCAACGTTCATGACCATCCAGCCTACCTACGCCGCAATCAACGGGCGTTATCAGGTAACTGGTTTCACCGTACTGGATATTGTGCACGGGGTGGGTTTCAGCCAAGCTGTTCCTCTTAGCCCTACGGCACGTATCTACGGGTCAACCGGAGATTATGAGACAGCTTCGTCTAACCATGGCCCGATGCGTGTGAGGTACTACCTTAACGGCAATCAGCTATCGGTGTACATGGGATCTGGGATCATGTCGTACGTACCTAGTGACGCGTACTCTCTTGACTGGTCATTTGTTTATAACGACCGCAATACCCGACGTTGGAGTTCTCAAGCCAGACAAGATACCACCACAGGTACTCCTACGGTTTGCGTAACTCCTGATAACGGTATCAGTCGGGCCTGGGCGTGGGGTCCTATCACTGGTGGCGCCGCCACCGTTCAACAGGGTCCTGTTAACAATGCTTTGATTGGTTCGGTCTATCCACAAACGGGTTGGGTGATTTTCTTCAAAACCGACATCAACGTGATCTTCAATGGCCGGCCATTTGTGCTCCAGGCAGGTTCCATTGACTTGCGTGACATTGACCCTGCTCCGCAGAACAAAACGTTTTACATTTATGCGTTCTTGAGAGACGGTGTGGCGCAGTATGAGGTCACTACTCTCAAGCGGCTGGAAAGTCAATACCAGCTGTGGGTCGGTAAGGTTGTTACGAATGCCAGTCAGATTCTTACTATTGATCGGTACAACGTGATCGCCATGAACGGCCACCGCATCAGTGAGCTCAAACGCGGTAACTCCATTCCAGCTTCGTCTGGTCTGGTCAATGAGGAAGGACAAATCCCTTGGTTCTACCAGAGTGAAATCCTTCCTTAACACTTAGGTCCGGATAGCCGGGGAGTATTCCTCCCTGGCGTCCTTTCTTTTGAATAAGGTTAAAGTGATGGATTCCATTCCGCTCTTAGTGTTTGACATCCGTGGCGTCAATCCTGTCAACACCATTCCTGGTGAGAAGATCCCACTCAAGGATAAAACCTTGAACTGGCTGATTCCTAACGGGTCTCCTTTCTTTAACGAACCTGGTCTGCTCGTGGTTCGTAACCAAGCGGGTGGTATTCTTACCCGTGACCGTGATTACTACGTAGAAGGTGAGTTCGTTCCTTTCTGTGAAATCACCGGTCGTTCTATTTGTACCTTTATCCGTGTCTCTGACGCAATCCTGGCAGCTAACGAGTTTGTTACCGTTGACTATCAGAGTATCGGTGCCTGGTTTGTACCCCGCAACAACCTGCAAGAATGGCTCGATGAGATGCACAAGGGTAATACACCAATCCCTTGGAGCAAGGTGTTCTTCGTACCACCTACGTTGCCGCCTGAATACCACACGCACAACATCAAAACTGAAATCATGGACTGGTATGATTTCACTTACTTCTTCGCTCAGCTGGAAGGTATCCGCAGTACCCGGGATCCTGACTTCGATGACAAGCTGACCGCAGCCGTAGAAGACGCCTACCAGAAGTTGTATGCCGCACGTGATCAACAACTGGTTATCCTGCAAGCACACGACAAGAACTACAACAACCCGCATGAAGCTGATGCGTTCGACATTGACATGGGTAACCATGACAACTACCGTACCGCCACCCTTCCAGAGGACCTGGCAGGCGTTAGAAGCGACGTTCTCAGTACACCCCATGGCGTGGTAGCTCTGGCGAAGAGTTACGTCCCAGACACCGATAAGGCGATGCTGGCGGGTATCTTCCCGATCAGTTCGTACAGCGGTGAATCCTTCTTGCCACCAAACATCAGTGGTTCGTTTGAAGGGATGGGCCAGCAGACTGAATGTTCAGGTATCTGTCTGGAGCCAAGTGGTCTGATGATGCTGTTGTCTAACCACTATGACGGCCGTACCAAAGGCTTGTATTTCTCCGTGGTTGAGAACTACAACAAGGACAACATCCGGGTTACTTACAGCAACTACAAGTACCGTCCACCGGCTTTGACAGCGTTGGGAATCGACGTTGACCGCATCATTGCGGGCAGTGGTAACAAGGTGATCATGACGGGCGTGGCAGGGACCAATGACTGGTTTATCTGTCTGACCAATGGTTCCTTCGATCCAGGTGCTCACGCTTACGTTCGCTGCAACATGAGTGCCATCACTGCGTTCTTTGGCTCCCCTTACGGTAACGCCACTACGTTTGGCCACAACGACCAGGCGACTATTCACCACATGGGTGCTTACTTGGTGTTGGTTCAGGCCTACGTAGTAGAGGGTGTTCCTAAGAGCCGTTTCTACCGTGTTAGGACTGTGGATGTTGTTAACGGCTTGGGTGTAACCTGGGAAGCCGTTCCTTTGACCTACCAAGATTGGGACGGCACTCAGTACAACGGGGTGTTGGATTTCCAGGCTCAACAGGTTTTCAAAGACGGCAACAACCAGATTACTCGATTCGGTCGTTACACCATGACCCTACCCGTCACCTGGATTTCAATTCTGCGTCGTGACTTGAACTTGTCCTGGCCACAAACCGGCGGAAATGGGAACTACTATTTCCACACAATCCAGTTTTTCCACATGTCGTACCTGGATAATCCGTCTAACCCAATCTACACTCGTACGCTGGCTGGCGTTACCGAGATGTATTACATCTTCAACCCGGCGAACGGTGTAATGTCCCGGCAAGGTAAGTCCCCGCCTGTTACGCTGGACCACAGCCAAAATGGAGACGCAGGTGTGGGACTCCGGCAATATATGCATTTTTATAACCTGCTCGTGGCCTACCAACAACCTGCAACAGTTCTTTTGTCTACTGGTGAGATGGTGTCCACTTGTGTGTTTGAAGGTGCCTCTGAGTTCCCATGTCGGTTGAACGTTCTGCAAATGGACAATATCAACAGCGCTGAAGCACTACTATCCAGATTGATGGATAGCGATACCGTTTCGGTTAAACGTAATGTGATACATACCCCGTCAGTTCAACCAGCCACAAAGAACGGGGTGTATCCCTCATGCATGACGTTTGAAGCTGATGGTGAATCGTTTTCAGCCGCTGACATGACCACTCCGGACTTGCAGCGTAAAGTGTATTTCAGAAAGGTAAGTGGTGGTTACGCTGTTCGGGAAGGCGTGAACAACCTGACACTGGGTATAAACATCAACTCTCGTCCACTGACTACTGAGATCTACTCCACTAATCTGTCGCGCGGCGATGGCATGTTGGGTATCACAGGGTCTGGTCCTGAGCTGGCTGCTGCGGGTGTAGATCAGGGTAGCGGTTCGATGAGCTTCTGTGCATGGTCAACGGTTTATCCGACAAACCAGCACCTGCCAGCGGTTGCCTCTCTGCGTGCACCTGCCAACGGAAACGTTTTGATGTCCTTCCCAAGGACTTACACCAAGTCGTTAGACACGATTAACAAGGTAGCCACCTATTCGGGTACTAGCTTCTTTGGTCTGCGGCAGGGTGTGCTCGATCAACTCAAGGCGCTTACCGGAGGAGCCACTCGTTGGGCGTTTACGATTAACCATCTGGGGGCTGAGAACGGCGGGATGTTCCACGGTCTTAACCACAGCGTGGTAATGGTTAACTGGATCATTGACGCAACTCAGCAGTTCCGCTCCAGAGTACTGATTGGTCAGCCGAACCTGGAAGCGCCTAACGCTGATCATCCTGGTGTGTACCTCATTACCAGCTTTAACTGGCTAAGTGCGCCGGCTGATGTATCAACGGTTCGCCAACCTGTGTTGAGGGACTACATTCAGTTTGACGCCATGATCGATGTCTTTATCGCTAAACCGATATTCACCGCCTACCGGGATGGCAACTACCTAAAGGTGTTGATGGTGGCAGGACACACCCATGTACCTTACTCGAGTCGTAACAGCATTGCCACGATCTTCGATTTGAACTTCGGTAATAATCAGATCGAGAACTTGGCGGTAGGATCGATTCCGCGACAGTACGGCGATGTGGCAGTAATGTGGCCGGGTGTAGGGATGACAGACGTTACCATTGTGGCGAATGACCCTGCTAACACCTCTATCACCCAAACACTGTTCCCGTATCAGTACACAGGTGGTGGTGCTGCAATTCATGCGAAGTCTGGGGTGGGTTACATTGTTCCTACGTCGGTGTATCCTGAAGTTGGCTGGCTGTTGTTTATCCAGGACAATATCAGGATGATGATAAACGGAACGGCTTACTCGATCCAAGGTGGGACGATCGACCTACGTGACATTGACCCTGCTCCGCAGAACAAAACGTTTTACATGTACGCAACAATCGAGGATGAAACACCTAAGTATCTGTTGTCGTCAGTGGCTCTTCGTAAGAGCGGCTCCATGCTGCGGGTAGCGACCATCGTTACCAACGACAGACAGATCTTGACCATCACTCGCGAACAACCGTTTATGGTGGGCGATTTGCTGCTGAGCTATACCCGTGAAGGTGGGACCATTCCTATGTCCGCGGGCTACCCTCAAGATGAAGGCTTGTTTGTATTCCTTCATAATGGCGAGCTGTTGCCTTAACACATCCGGGGGGTACTTCGGTGCCCCCTACTTCAACGGAGAGTGGCTATGATTATTTTGGGTGGGGAACCGCCATTCATCGAAAACCCAGCGCCTCGGTTTGGTGAGGTGATCAAGAAGTTCAACAAACTCACCTACGCCATTCAGCTGGCCACGGAAGAATTCAACCGTAACAACGCAGAGAAACTGGAAACCATCGGTGAGAACGTAGAAATCTTCGTTAACACTGTGGCCGCTCCAATTGATGCACACTTGGCTTCTCGGGGTGCGCAACACGGAGAGACCAAGGCGTCGATTGGTCTAAGCAAGAAGGATAACTTCCGGACGGCTACCAAGGCTGAGCAGATTGCCTTGGCACCTGTACAGGCTTTTGTAACTCCTGAAGGTGCCAAGGCTTCTCTGGTGGCTAACAATGCGTCGTTTGTGTTGACAGACTACCAGTTGAACGACTTGTATCAGTTTGCGTCGTTCTTCTATCCTGACCAGTACCCTATTCCTACGCCTACGCGGGTAGAGCCGGTGCGCTACTTTGGCGCCAGCAAGAAAACAGGGATGCTGCTGAACACTGATCGACTGATCTTCTCGCCGTACTCTGATACCGCCCAGTATCAGAACCAGTCGATCTTTACCAGTATGCCATTGGGTGGTTCCAAAGGTGCCAAGCTGGGTGAGGTTACCGGGCTCAGTTCCAACTACCTGACTGCTTCCTGGAACACAGTAGGGTGCAATGCGTCGGACGGTTCTGCGGTCTTCTTTAAGCCTTTGGCTGACAGACAGATCTACCAGTACAAGAATTCGCTGGCTATGGCTGGCGGTAACTTCAACTACCTGGTATTCAACCTCTTTGCGGCTACGACCTATAAAGGCCTGGCAGTATCGAGTTCGTACGCAGGCACGGTGCTTACGTTGAACCACAAGTTCTTCTACGTGGCCAACTCCACAACGGACCCAACTCTGGTGTCGCTGGTGCCAGCGAACTATCTGGCGTTGTTTGACCGCATGGATACCCCTGCTTATAGTGCTCCGGCTAACGGTAATCAGTCCATCGACCTGGCGCAATACGTAAATCTTCCCGCGGGTGCCGTCATGACGCTCGCGGGTGGTAGTCATGGTGTGGTCACCACTCTGTTCTGGAACGTGCCTAACGCCGAGATCTACATGCATGTAGCGGTAGCGGTACAGGTAACATTGGGTACGGTTACACGTGACCTGGTGTTCAGCTTTATCGAGTCTGTGATTCCTGGCAGTCTCGGGGCTGGTGGTACCGCCACCTTCCGTCAACTGGGGACTCGTACCAAGGATACCCTGGGTACTGATCTGTTGCCAGTAGGCCAGTCCAACTGGTTTAAAGACGGCAACCGTTATGATCTGCTTAACCTGGTGCAATACCCAGGTGCCATGCTGACCTCTGGTGAGATGGTTAAAAGCTGTTCTACCAAGAACGGTATGCGGGTGAAACGTTTCGCTACAACCTACAAAGGCATCAAGGAATTCTTGATGGCGAATCGTCCTACGGTTGATCCTAAGCTGGCCGTACCGGAGATCTACGTTCCTAGCCGCCATGCAGCCTTTGGTTTGCTGCCTGAACGTATCCTGCCTTTCACCAACGGTGGTGGGCAATCATCGTTCCTGGTATACGGAGTAAACTCTAAAACTGGTCGCTTCGGTTGGCAGGAGTTCGGGTGGGTATCCGACAGTATCGTCAGTACACAGAGCGGAGATGGAACCTTCGGGATTCGTTTGCCTGACTCGATTGACGACAACGAAAACATGGCAGATATGCCAGCCAGTATGTCGGCGTATGTAAACCAGTCTGGGGCCGGGGTAGCTACATCAGCTCTGGTATTCAACGAGAACAACCACTTCGTCGGTAAGAGTTCCTTCCAGTTCTCTAACCACATCCTGACTGTAGGCGAACCGGTAGCAATGGCTATTGGTAGTGTCATGGCGATCAAGGCTGCGAGTGGTAGTGTAATGGCTCGTGCCGCTATCGCTAACCCATTGCAGGATCCGTCTTACCGGGTACCTCAGATCCAGGTGTTTAGTTTGACACCCGGTCGCGCACTGTTGGTGATCAGTGATGGTCTCTGCTATGCAGAAGCGGCTGTGGTGGGTTTGACGGTGTCTGGCTCCACGGCTAGCCTGAACTATACCACTACGGGTGGTTTGAAGATGTATCAGGTTACCGACGGCAATCAACCGGCAATGACGGGTAACCGTACTTCTGCGTCGGGTGATGATGTCTGGCTGACCTACTCGGACCTCTTGGCGGTACAGGTTAACACCAACACCTTCCAGGTAGCGGTAACCCGGGCTTTTGGTAATGTGTACGGTGACTTGAGTTTTACAGTCAACGGCTTTACCACGGCAACTCCTTCGTTTGTTAAAGGTTCTGTCAACAAAGCACGGCTGTACCAACGGACTGATGCCTTCGACACTGTCGAGGAAATCTATCCACCGCTGCTCCTGGCTGGCAAAGGAGTCTACCAGCATCTGCCTGGAAACACTCGTTTCGCTACACTGATGACTGAAGTGGGTGGTGGCGCTGGGAAGATCGATCCTTTCAATGTTAACGAAACCGGTTGGGTGCGTTTACCTGCTGGTGCTCGTGTGGTGTTGAACGGTCGTACCACGATCCTGGATCGCGACTACGCAGTTAAAGTAGGTGCTACCGGTACTTACTACTGCTACCTGCAACGTCTCGGTACTACGCTAATTGCGGTGGCTTCTACGGTCATTCGTCAACCGGCTAACAACGAGATCTTGTTTGGTATCTGCACCAATGGCATTCTGGTGTTGCAAAAGAATTACATCGTGATGGACGGTAAATCCATCAGTGCAACACGACATGGTTCTGCAATTCCTTACTTCGCTGATAATGGCGGGCAGGGCGTCAACCAGTTCTTTACTCATCGAGATGTGAAGACGTAAAAATAACCCCTACCCCAACTGCCCAGCAAGGCAGTTGGGGTAGTAAGGTTGTTAAGCTGGAATTGGAGGGCTGGTAACACCTTCACCGTTCTGAACTGCGCCGTGTTCATGGAGATTAAGGCTGACAGTTGCAGTCTGTACATCGGTGAGACCTTGAACGATACCCGTGCTGGTAGAGTTACCTGTTCGCATGGTATCACCCGTTTGCTCATAATTACCCGTTTGGGTGAAGTCACCGGTCTGTTCGTAATCGCCAACTTGTTTCTTATTACCGGTGTACTCCCAGTCTCCTTTCCAACGAGTCAACTTAACATCGGCATCGATCTGGTCAGCTTGTAGCTGTAACAGTTCGGTCTTGATGTTAATCCCTTTTGTGGCAAAGAGATTGATCAACTCAGGCATAACAGCGGTTAGGCTCTTCTTGTCAATCTTGAAGATAGCCCCATCAGCGTTGCTATAGGTAAACGAGTGGTTCAGTTCATCCCAAACGATAAACCCATTCTCACTCCCACCAAAATGCATCACCCCATCCATGGCATTGATCTGGATGTCGAAGGCCACCTTCTCACCGTTGGCCTGAGAAGTGCGTAACGCCATCAACCCATCACGAGTCGAGATCTTCATCTGGTAGGTGTTGTTAATATCCCCAGGTGTGTTCTCGCTAACCTCAGGAGAAGCACTCCAATTGTAGAACACTGTCTCCAGGCGCATAGTTTCAGTGTTAAGACCGTCCAGGGTCCAGTACAGCTTGTTCTGACCAGGAACCTGGTAGACAGCCACCTTGGAGCCTTCCCGTACGTCAGGCGAGCTGGTACGGTTACTGTCGGTCATGTTCTTCCAGTAAGCTGGCAACACGTTACTGTGTAGCAGATTACTCTTTACCTGTTCCCCTTGGGCATTGACGCTGGTGCGCTCGACCTGTTTAGGGTTGGCACTGATACGACCGTCGGCGTTGGGGAACAGATTGGGAATATAAACCAGGATCTGGTCGGTGTTAGTATCTTTGGTGGCTGCCACCACACCGATACCAATGCAGTGCATTATGTTCATACTTGGCGCCCTATTCTGTAGACCCTTCTAATTTTCTTAAAAAAGAATTCTGTTATGCTACTTAAATTGATTCTAGAGAACTATGTTCCGCTCTTGAGTAGCAATATTCATAAAGTGGAACTTGATACCGAACATATGATCAACCTCTTTATCTCCCTGAACGGTGTAGGTAAGAGTTCGATCCTCAAGGAAATGAATCCCCTTCCTCCGGAGAACGGCAACTACAAGAACGGCCGTAAGTTTGTTAAGTGGAAGGTTGGTAGTAAAGTTTACACGATGGATTCTTACACCGGTATTGGTAATGGTCATAGTTTCAAGATCGATGACGGGGAAGAACTCAACAGCAACGGCACGTTCAGTGTGCAGAAAGAGTTGTGTGAGATCCACTTCGGTTTGGACACTGGTCTGGTTAAAGTGATTAGCGGTATTCGTATTGCTGATCGACTGTCGGCTATGTCTGCGTCTCGTCGTAAAGACGTATTGATGCAGATCTACCCGAACAACACTGACTATGCGTTGGGTGTGTATGGCCGCTTGAAGACTGCACGTAATGAGTTGAAAGCCGCCATTAAGAATCAGGTGGGTCGTTACACTGAAGAGAACCGCAAGCTCTCCTACATCAACGAGTGTGGTGTGGAAGAGTTGGAACGTCGTGTACGGGATGTGGAAGAAGAACTGAAACAGTCACTTCTACTGCGGGGGAGTTTGGAATCAGTTAAACTGGATCCAGCTGTTCAGCTTAAGAAACAAGAACTCGATCTGCTTACTGATCAATTGCTGGCTAATAAGCTCAGCGGTGTTTGGTGGAGCAAGCGAGAATACACTGACACCATTATCCAGAGCCGTCGTATGCTGGACGGTTATCGCGATCAGGCGAACGTGTTGCAAGGGGTGATCAGCGAACATGCTGGTATGTTGGAGGGGCTGGAGGAATTCCTTAAGGATCCTGATGCCTTTAAAGCACAGACCAAGCACGTTAAAGGCGATATCGCTGAGACGTTGATCAAGCTTGAAGTCATTGAACAGGGATTGAAGCAATACCCTGTCTTTAATGACCCAGAGAACCCGTTAGATGGTTTGGCGCAGGTTACCCCTGCACTGATGCAGTTTCTTAACCGCGTGACTCCAGCGAGCTCTAAGGAGCTTACAGGTAACCAGTACAAAGCTTTCCAGAACCGCATGGAAGTGGTTGGAACTGAACTGAAGAGTTTCACCAACGACCTCGCCAACATGCAACATCAGTTGGCACATTATGAACAGGCTGAGACGGTTGAGTGTCCGGACTGTACACATGAGTTCAAGTTGGGGATGACTCCTCAGAAACTGGCTAACCTTAAGTCCAACATTGATTACTCGATCAAGAAGATTGAGAAGTTGGAAAAGGAACGAGACGAACTCCAGGATAAGTTGGACAACGACAGTGAATGGTTTATCTCCATGAACCAGTTGTTTACCTTTATCCGTGAGAACAGTCATGTCAGGATCCTGCCGGAACTGATCAAGCAGTTTGAAGTAGGACGCTGGGCTACACACCGTCTTCAGAACGCTCTGGAGCTTGTTAGCCGCAAAGCCGAGCTGCTGGGTTACCGTGACACGCTGGCAGAAGAAGAAAAGCTCCTGGATGCACGTATAGCGCTCCTGGATCGCAACAAGGTGTTGGACGTGGCCATCTACGTTAGCACCACTGAAAAAGAGCTCGTGGATGTCAACAACAAAATCCTTTTCTACCGAGCCAAAATTGACGCCCTTAGTAACACATTGCGGGGCATGCAAACCTATGGGGAAGATTTAAAGCGATTAGAGCAATTGCGGTTCGAGATCCTGCAAGGTTTGGAGAGTGAGGGGAAGGTAAGTCTGCGCTCTGCGGTGGATCATCGCATCAGTGAACTGACCTCTGACAAAGAACACTACATGACCTCGATCATCAAGAGCAAGTCCCTGACAGCAGTGGTGCAATCCATCTCGGCTGACATCGCTCGCTTGAAACGTCGGCTAACCATTGTTGAAGTGCACATGGACGGTCTTTGCCCTAACAAGGGTTTGATCGGTAAGTTAATGAGTGACTTCATTACCGCTATCTGTGGCAACATGAATGCTGTGGTTAACAAAATCTGGAATACCCCACTGTACATCAAACCGTGCAGCAAAGAGAACGGTGATCTGACGTACCGCTTTCCTGTGGTCAAGGGTGAGAAAGACCCTACACCGGACGTGTCAGATTGCAGTGGCGGCGAAACTGATATTTTAGATTGGGCTTTTCGCTTTGTGTTACTGGGGTACCTCGGGTTTCCACTCCCGTTGATCATGGACGAGGTGGGTCCATTCCTGGATGAAATCAAACGCGGCAGGTTCTTTAACTTTGTGGAGGAATACACACAGAGTAACGACGCCCGCCAACTGTTCCTGGTGTCCCATTATTTTAATCAACTCGGGGTCTTTAGAGATCCTAACATCATCGCCTTGCGGTACGAAGGTCTTACCTTACCAGGTGAGGTCAATCAGCACTCAATAGTAATTTAAACCTATATTACTAAGTGGTAGAGATAATAATCGCGTTATCTCTTTTAGTTGTATTCGTACTGCGAGGTCCTGTTTATGACAGCCTACTACTTCTGGAAGAGATAACGATCATGCAAAGCGCACAGATCCCAATTATGGAAAACCTCGACGGGTCTTACTCGCCGCACATGCAAGGCATGGGCATGGCGACTGTGACCTACAACTACGACATCTCTGGTAAAACAGCGATCATCAACTTCGCGGGCATTAACCAAGCGGTTATTACCTTCGATGAGACCGGTCGTATGGTGGTGTCGTACCACATGCTGAACCTGGCGGCGTCGGCTTCTGACATGGCAACGGTTGAAAACATCTCCCGTTACCTGGCATCTGCAACCGCCACCCTGCACTGAGACCCTCATGAATGTATTAAGGTTCTTCAGTGCGGACCCTGATCAGTTTACCGGGCCTTTTGAACCAGTAATAACGCAGTTTGCGTTGGCTGGGCAAAAGGTTCTGGTAGAGTTGGGTCTTGTTAAGGATAACGATAAGCTTTACTTCTCGATAGGAAAGCGATTCGCTAGCGATGGACCGCTACTAATTCTAGACCGAGTGCGCCTGTCGCTCGTGTCCCAACGGACGTTTAAGGCTAGTCCTAAACTCTGGTGTGAAGGTGACGTGCATGGCAGTGAATTCCTTCGCCATGCATTTGAATACTTTGTTTTGCATTCGCCATTCTCTGGCTTTATAAGAAAGAACGTGAGTCCATTGGATATCACGCAGTTGTTTGCCAACTTAAGGAACATCAGTTCCGACTTAATCAACTTTCAATCGGGTATAGGTCATGAAAAAGGACGACGTGATTGTGCAGTACAAGGCGTTGGTTCGTGAGCTTGGAGAGGACCCACACAACGTAGTACTGAGTGCAGGTGCCGCTGCTGTTATGATGGGCATCCGTGATGAAACGAGCGACCTCGACGCTGATGTTTTGCCCGGGGTATTCAAATGGGCAGCGACCACCAAAAGCATTATTAAAGCAGAAGGGATCACTGATCGGGTTGTTTACGCTGAAAGCATTGGCCTGCACGTACTTGATGAAGACCGGGGGAGGGTTTGCATCGAAGGTGTGTGGGTCTACAGCCCCCGTGAGTTGATCATTCAAAAACGTCAACTGTCCCATAATCCCAATCGTTGTATCGGTAAGCGGGTACAAGACGAAGTTGAGATCGCGCTGCTGATATCCATGGGCCATGTAACCAAATTCACCGCCAAAGCTGTTTAGGAAAGTATCATGTTTAAACTTGAAGTTGATTTGTGGCAGGCGTCCAAAAATCGGATCCTAAAACAACTGTCTGTTCTGAATGACCTGGGTGTTCCAGCGTACCACATGTGTTTGGGTGGAAGTGCGGCAATGGTAATGATGGAACTCCGCGACGATGCGGGTGACATCAACGTGTGGGTCAGTTCGCCTTACTTCGAACGTTTGGCGGAAGATAACAAGGTACTGATCCACCCACTGCGTGATTCAGTTGTGGCCATCAAAGACACTGATCTCCGTATCCGTTGCCGTAACCATTATTTCAAAAGTCACACTCTGGAAAACGGTATCGAAGTTTTCGACGAACTGGCCTTGTTGATACAGAAACGCTCCAGCTACATCGAACCCAGTCGTTCTGAAGAACAGAAGCAGAAAGACTTCCGCGACATCCGTACCCTGAACGAAATCCTGGCTACCCGTAACCAAGTTGCATCCTGACTGATTAGGCATTGGTGGGTAACTCCCCAGTGCCTAATCTCCTATAGCGCGTTTTGGTTTTTAGGTAATAACAATGACCGCTATTATTCCGACGTTATTGAGTGTCTTCTGTTTTTTGTTTTTGCTCGAAATGACGACCGGTCCATGGAAGTGGTGGGATCGGTTAAGAGGGATTGACGATCATCCCAGTGAAAAAGAGATCACTCAGATCCAGTTAAATATATTGCTGGAGCAAGAAGACCTCAGCGTTAAGAACGACAGAGTGATCTGTAACGAATGCCAGCGGGAGAGTTGCGGCTTCTGTAACAATGGCCGTGTTATTCACCAGGCTCAAGAACTGCTGGATAAGAGGAATGAACTATGAGCAACCCCTCGATCTACGATGAAATGAAAGCGTTGAATGATGAGATTCTTTATCTCAACGATCGTTTCCATAATCACAACGAAGAACCTATCCCCAATAGTGAGTTCGACAAGAAGCAAGAACGCTTCGATGAATTGTGTGAACTCTACCCTGATGTGGCCAAGGCTTTCGTCCACCACCAGAAAGCGGTACCTCTGATAGAAGTAACCAATGAGGGGTTAGGACTCGTTGAATTTGACGAACCCATGTTGTCCCTCAAAAAGAAACTTAATCAGAAAGATCTGGATGAGTGGCTCAACAGTTTTCCTCCCGGTACGTACTGGATCAGGGAATACAAGCTAGACGGCCTAGCACTGGAACTTCTTTACATAGACCGTAAGCTGGTCCAGATGGCGACACGCGGTGATGGTAATGTGGGCGAGGATGTTACTCACTCCATTCCCCTGTTCCGCAACATACCCTTGAAGCTCCCCAAGTCCTTCCCAGCGACGTTTTCTGTGCGTGGTGAAGGGGTTATGAGCTTTGCGACCTTCGAAGCCTACAACGCTGTTGCAGAGAAGCCGTTGGTTACTCCGCGTAACGGTGTCAGTGGTTGGGTAAGACGCCTGGAGCGTAATCAGGATCCTAATACCTTCGGTATGCTGGACTTCTTCGTTTATGGCGCCAGTGACCGGTTGGAGAAACCTACTTACGAGGCAATGATGCTCGCCTTGGAAGAGAAAGGTTTCGAACCTAGCCCGTGGGTTTCGATGGAAGATGTACGCGCTGATAAGAAGAGCGACAAATATCCGGTAGACGGTGTTGTGTTTAAACTTGACTGGTTCGATGATCAGGACAAGTTAGGATCGAATAATAAACACCCTCTGTGGGCGATTGCTTACAAGTTTCCAGACGTTGAAGTGGAAGTCGCTTATTCACATACCGTTTGGGCGACGGGTAAGACTGGGCGGGTGAACCCTACACTGTATTTCCATCCGGCTATTGTGGGTGGCGTTACCTGTCAGCGTGCCAGTATCGACAACTATCATCAATTCATGGCTTTGGGATTACGTGATGACACCTTGCTGGCTGTTACTCGCAACGGGGATGTTATTCCTCGCGTGCGCCGTGTAATTGATTCTGGCGTGGGTAAGCGAGTTAAGGCACCTGACACCTGTCCAAGTTGCGGCAGTAAACTGCGGCTGAAGACAAGTGACAACAGTGCGTTTCTTTACTGTGATAACGTCACTGGATGCAAAAGCCAGTTGTTGAACCGCTGTTTGGCGTTGGTTAGCCGTGGATGCTTGGATATTGACGGGCTGGGTCCTGTTATATTGAGCAAACTTATTGATGAAGGCAAGGTTGAGTATCCGGCTGATATTCTGCGTCTGAGTCCTGCTGACATCAATTCGACGGTATGGGCTAACATTATGAAGGTGCAAACCGTACCTTTGCATAAAGCCATCCTTGCCATGGGGTTGCCGGGTGTTGATGTGATCCGAGCGAAGAATCTGGCCAGAGCAGTTAACGTGGCCGGTATCAAAATGTATCCGCCTGAGCTGACACACTGGCTGGGTAATAAGGACAACCTCGTAAAGATCCATCGTTTCGGTGAGAAGATCGCCGATCCTATCGCCAGCGCGCTTGAGACTGACATGATCCAGCTTAACGCTGATCGGTTGTTCAAGCAACTTATCCCGTTCTACAAGGAGGATGCAACTGAAAGGAAAATATGCATTACAGGTGAAGTAGGTCTTCCACGTGAAGGCTTGATTGATCTCCTGGCGCTGGCGGGTATCGAATTGGTGAGCAACCTTACTAAGGACTGCCAGTTACTCCTAGTGGGGGAGAAGCCAGGTGAAAAGAAACTGTTAAAAGCAACCGCGCTGGACATACCTATGGTAACTATCGCCAGGGTTTCCAGTGTTGAAGATTTGATCGCTCAGATCAATAACCATAGCTAAGGGACGCAAACTCATGACCACCGTAACTGAAAAGAAAGCAAATGCAAACGATCACAAAGCGGCACCAGCAACTGAAACCAAACAAGTGGCCAAAGCGGTTAAAGCGCTTGAAGCAGTTACCGCTCAAGATAAAGCAGTTTCTGTTGATCAGCCTAAATCGGTAAAGTTATTGCCGATGTCCAATCATGCAAAACCACGTGGTGCCAAGCCGCACTCGGAAACCGTTGAAGAAGCGATCGGTCGCATCAAGATGGACCTTCCCAAGAAGTCTTCTACGTTCACTCCATGGGGCGCGGCTGAGCTCAAGTATTACTCCAAGGAAGAGCTGGCCGCTCTGAAAACTCCTTGGGTGATGGTCAAGGGTGTAATGATTGAACCGCGCCAGGTAGACATCAAGGAAGCCGGTCGTATTACCACCGACAGCGGTCATACCTTCTGGCTGAACACCCGTATGGCCTGGCGTGAGAAAGACGTACCACGTACCTTCTCGCATTTCGTGGTCGAGTCGGACGGCATTACTGTGCAGTTGCTCCTCGATGAGAAGTCATCTGTGCAGATCAATAGCTTCGACATCTATCGTGGCGGCTACCAGGCGATGGATATCAACCGTCATTTGGTAAACCAGGCGATCCTGATCAACACCGACAGTACCCACGATACCTTCCTGGGTGAAGTGATTCTGGAAAACCAGTCGACCAACAGCTGCGTGTTCAACAGTTCGACAGTCAGTTCGATGCCTCGTCAAGAAGAGCGGTACAAATCGCCTTGGCTGGTACAACATAACCGCGAAGAACCTCGTCGCGAACTGAAGTACTCGTCGCTCAGCCGTTCGTCGGTGTTCAATAGCGTGATCAGTGATTCTATCCAGTTGCTGGATACCACGATCGACGACAGCAATATCAAAACCAACGAAGGCTTCGCTGCGACCAACTCGCGGTTGAAGGAAGTTACCATCAAGGGTCATCGTGCACGTCTGAAGTTTGCGCAACTGGAAAAGACCTACATTCCTTCGACCGGGTCTGTCCTCATCGTGAATACCACCATGAAGGACGAATCGTTGGGCGACAAGTCGTTGTACATCCCCAACAAGTTCTGCACGCTGAAAGTTGACCTGCCGCATGATCATCTGTCCATGCGCCGTGAAACTGTTACGAAGGTCGGTATTACCATCGGTTACCGCGTACCGGTTGATCTGGAAATCGATGCGCCTATGGATGTGATTGATGCCAAGGTGCGCGAAGTACTGCGTGACTCCAGTTATCACAACCCGCTCGATCCGGACATGAAGGACCCAGTGGTTGCTAACTTGATCCATTATGTAGTGCAGTCGATCCGTTCGCGTCTGCGTGTGATCAAGATGCTGGACAGTGCCATCCGTACCGCTCGTGTTGTTACCGGTGAAGCTTACCGGGAAGATAATGGGGACGTGGACTACCCGTACTACCCGCGTCCTTTCTAACCCTTAGCTAGTAATCCACCCCACTTACCCTGGGGTGGATTTAAAGAGAATGCCATGAGCAAAAAAGAACCCCCTATTACCTACAAGGTGCACACGGACGGCAGTGCTCTGGGTAACCCAGGCCCTGGAGGTTACGGGATTGTAGCGAGATGCGGAGACGAGGTTGTCACACTCTCGAAAGGCTTTTTCCGAACCACCAATAATCGCATGGAGTTGCTGGCGGTCATCGTTGCACTGGAGGAGTTTGGCAAGCCCGGTACGGTCTTTGAAGTTACCACCGACTCCATGTACGTGATCAACTCTGCAACCAAGTGGTTGAATGGCTGGGCCCGCAGTAACTGGATCGCCTGGAAGACCCAGGAACCTATTAAGAACAAAGACCTCTGGCAGCGTATTCAGCCGTTGCTTAAAGCCAACAAGGTTAAATTCTTTTGGGTACGGGGTCATACCGGTGTTCCTGATAACGAACTGGCGGACAAGCTGGCTGTAGCCGCTGCTAACAATCCAACTGAAACCGATGAAGGTTTCTTGGGGTAATCAAATGAGCAACGAATGCTACATTTGTAAATGCGTAATGGAAGATAATGCGGGGACGGAGTTTATCCCCTACCAGATCCCAGAACTGGGTGACTATCCCGTCATGGTCTGTGATACTTGCGAGCAGTCTAAAGAGCACCAGGACAACGTGGAAACGACTGACGTCAACCACCGTGCCGAAGACAGCTATCAAGAATACATGGCGCAACTTCACGAAGAAGAAGAGGGGGTAACGCAATGACTGTCTCTAAATGTGCGTTTAAGTATGTTGTTTTCCTTAACGGGATCGTAACACACTTCCGTTCATGTACTATCGGTCGTGGTAATCACGACAGCATGATGCAAGTTGCCGAGCATCGTTTCTCCCGTTGCATTCAACGCATCATTGTGACAAAGCGAGTGCCGGCTCCTCCTCCGTTGACACAGGAAGCACTTTACGATCTGGCTCTCGATCTTGCTGTCGATGAGGCTATTGCCGATGGCAGTGCCCAAAAGCTCTTCCAAAAATACCAAATCAAACGCGCATAACAATCGTTAGGGGGCCTGGGGTAATGGAATCAAGTACGGATATGGAAATGAAACCAGTCTTGTGCATCTATCACAAAGACTGTCTGGATGGTGTTGGCGCTGCATGGGTGGTATGGCGCCACTTCAAGCGACTCGGTATCGACATCGAGTTGGTGGCCGCTGCTTACAACAACAAGCTGCCTGACGTAGACGGCAAGATGGTTTACGTGGTGGACTTTAGTTATCCACGTGAAGTCATGGTGGAAATGCTGAAGCGTGCGCATGACGTAGTTGTTCTGGATCATCACGCCACTGCAAAGAAAAATCTCGAAGGGCTCTTTGTTGTAGACGAGAGCCATTCGGGTGCCATGCTGGCCTGGAAGTACTTCAATAGCTCTCCTCCGCCAGAAGGGTTGTTGTATGTTGAAGACCGCGATCTGTGGAAGTTCAAATACCCGAATACCAACAATTGGGTAACCGCGGCCTTTTCCTACCCGTTTAACGTTGAACAGTTTGATGCGTTGATCAATACCGATCCGCTGGACCTGATTGCTGAGGGGCGCATTCTGTTACGTAAGCACGAGCAGGACACCACGCGTGTGTCAATGAACGCTCGCACGATGAAATGCTTGGGCTACGAAGTACCTGTGGTCAACGCCAACATATTCTTTGCGTCTGACCTGGGTGATGTTCTTTCCAAGGATTATCCGTTCGCACTGGTCTACATGGATTTGCCTAAAGGCCGTAAGTATTCCATCCGTTGTCAGAAGGGCCGTATTGACGTATCTGCAATCGCTGAATACTTTGGTGGTGGCGGGCATTCAGATGCCGCCGGTTTCACGATCAGTTACAACGACAAACGCTTCGCTCGCAGCCATGAGGTGCTTGACTATTCACTGTATGACAAAATCATGGCTTTCGCAATGCATCCGGTTATGGCGTGGAAACTATTACTAGGGAAGAAGTAAATGCGGGCAGTCAAATTCTTTCGCCATGCAAACGTATGGCGCTACAAAGAGATCGGCAAGGACGTAGCGGATAAGGTTGATACTCGTGCCCTGGAAAACATCCTGGGAGTCATGGGTGGTCCGTTGGTTTATGTCTGCCGTGATAGCGGTAAGCCAGAACTTACCAAACTGCGCATTGAAGTGCGTAACGGGTTTATCATTCGCGCGTCTGTAGCCGAGAGTGATGACGTTCCTTTTGCTGAAGGTAAAGAGCTGGAAGAATTCTTCGTCCGCCCTTTAATGAATTAAGAGATGACTCTCATGGAAAGCAAGTACCTGTTCTACGTTGAAGGCAACAGCTGCGGTTACGGTACCCCTTATACTACCATGGAGGCTTTTGACCTTCAGGAGGCCGCCTGCCATCGTTTGAGGGCACGCATTAAATCGGGTAACACCCTGGTGCGTGTGGAAGTCAAACGTATCCAGGACTAACCGTAATGGAATTGGACTATAGTTACGTCAGTGTGCAACTCAAGTCAGAGATGCAGGAAGAAATCATTTCGAAGTTGGTGCTGGCAGGTATTTCTCCAGAATCAAAACACGAACTGCATGCTACCATGGTGTTCGACGAGCGTGATATTCCTACGCCGTTGTGTAACCTGATGCCTGCATCCAAGGAGTTCACGGCGAATATCATTGCCCTGAAAACTTTGGGTGACGGTCTGGTGTTCATGCTGACCAGCACTGACATGTTGGAAGAGTTTCGCCGTTTGAAGGATGAGGGGTATCAGCACGCTTACGGTACACCTTTGTTCCATATGTCGGTGAAGTATGACTTCGACAAGTATGAGATCCTTGCTCTGAACAACCTGTTCGCAGATTGGGCTGGACGCACGCTGATCTTCAACAACGAGCAGTACGGCATTAAGAAACCGAAGAAGTAACCTGGTACTACTCCTACTCCCTTTATCGGGGAGTAGGAGTAGAGTACCTTTATTTTTTGCATTTTAACTTACAGCTTATTTCAAGACTACATCATCCGTGTGTATAAACAACATACTTCTTTCAGGAGAAACAAAATGAAAGCTACCTTAGTACTGGTGGGCCTGTTTAGCGTTATTGCGTCCTGCTGTATGACAGTGGCTTACATGGAACCTTCTGATGGAGGTACTAGCGCCCAGTACATTACTCGGGGCATTATGAGCGCCACTAAACAGTAACAAGTAAATTTAAGATACAGATGTTTTTGTGCTACATGACAGTAGAGAGGTCTACAGATGCTAACAGTGAAAGATCTCTTTTCCGAAGAAGAATTGAGACAATATCGAACAACGCTCTACCCGTTTAATCTTTCTATTCTGCACTCGGCTGTCAAAGCCAAGCTGAAGGAGGATCCGGGTTATGAGGTATGGGTCCCCCTCATTTATTATAAATACGCGCCCTTGACAAAAGATCCTACCGTGAGAATTGAAGTAAGGCCATTTCGCCTTTACATCAGCAATCAAGGTAGGGTTCAGTCGACAAGGGACGGGACTCCCAAGATATTAAAGCTTAGCCCCAGCACTAAGGGGTATAAGCAAATATCAGTTCCTAACTCTAAAACGAGGATACTTGCTCACCGTGCTGTAGGGTGTTCCTTTATCCCCTTGCCAGCTGAGTTGATTCTGTTTCATCCAAGTGATCTAGTCGTCAACCACAAAACAGGAAAGGTTGGTGAAGACGACATGGAAGACCTGGAATGGACCACCTCAGGCGGCAACACATTGCACGCGTATGACATGGCCCTTATTAAGCCAGCGACTGGTGCTGCTAACTCCGGCACGAAAGCGGTTAGGGGAGTTGTGGTATACGGACCTTACACTGGGCACGAATTCGTCCTGCACGGTACAAAGGCCTACAGAGAACATGGGTTCACCCCGTCTAACATCAGCGCTTGCTGTAATGGGCGGCTGAAGAAGCACAGAGGGTGTAGTTGGAGCTTCGCTACTGATGAAGATCTCAGCAGGCTCCCAGAAGGGCTAAGCAAGGAGATTCAGGATAGTCTAGATATTTAAGATGTAGATAATCTTGAGTCGATATTATTAATGTGATTATTCAATAAAGATTATTCGCCATGACGAGTAATCTAACCTTACTTGTAGGAGAGTACCGCTATGAACACCAAGAACGACCAAGTTGCAAACATCGCTTCCATGCTGGTGGCGGTAGTTTCCAAACTTCGTACTGAAGGTGCACCGGAGGCCGTTCAACTGGCCTATGTTAAAACGGTGATGGTGGACCAATCCCAGGTAGCTACTCGGGATCGTCAACCTGTGCTGCAAATGGTGAATAACCAGCTCGGAGTTAACTGGTCCTTCAACCATATCAAGAAGGCCGGTGAATTCAATCCTGAGCCAGCTCCAGTCAGGGTTACTGAACTGTCTGGTACCGCCCAGGTCGCCGTTGCAGGCCAGCCAAATGAAGCAACCTTCATCGAGAAGGATTTGGCTGGCGAACACGTTCATCAACAACCGGTCAATAATTCGACCACCACTGCCCCAGACCACAACGGTCAAACCTCCTTTAACGCAAACGAACAGGACACCAACACCATGAACGCACAAACTACCAAAGCTGCTGATCTGCAAAAAGCCATCGCCGGTTTCGAAATCGCCATGATCGCCGTCGGCCGTACCACCCCAGAGCAGCGCGCCACTGCCTGGGTTGCTTTCCTCTCCACTGCTCCTGAACTGACTGCCAAGTGGGACGCGTTCTCGCTGACCGCTGATCAGTCCAAGGGCTTCGACGAGAACTTCGTGACCTTCAGTGAAGGCCTGGGTGACGAAGAAGGCAGCCAAGCTGTACACGGTTTCATGCGCTGGTGTGCAGTGAACCAGCCTAAAGATGACGGTCATTACTCCGACAAGTCGCGCTTCAGCCTGATGGGTGAACGTGACGAAGGCATCCGTACCAGCTGGATCGCAGCCGGTAGCGCCGTGGTCGGTGGCGGCATGGAAATGATGGCTCGTGGCGGTCTGACTGCTGGTTCGGCAATCGGCACTGTGGTCGGCGGCATCGGCGCGTTCTTCGCCGGTGAGCAAGTTGACCAGTACGTCGATGGTCAATTCGGTCGTTACGTTGTTGGCGGCATGGTTGGTCTGGCACTCGGCGCTGGCGGTTCTGCTCTGGGTCGCAGTGTGATGCCTGGCAGCAACCTGGTATCCCTGGGTGCTTCTGACCAGGCTCCAGTTGAAGCACTGCCTGCACCTGTACATCACGTACCGGCCGGTTTGTTTGGCCTGGCGTAACACAGCCATAGTTGTAAGGGGGATCTTCGGGTCCCCTTATTTCTTATTTGCACCAAACCCTTTTGTAACGCAAACCTAATCTAACCTATTTTGAGGGAACAAAATGAGCACTGACTTTAAAGTCCACGACAAAGTAATTGTGGCAAACGAAGAAAGCGTTAACGCCAACCGTCTGGTTGAGCTGGTAGCGTATGTACAACCTGGCAACACCGTGTTCCACTACGACGCTTATTTCACCGCTGGCAATGAAGGTGGCTGGATTGTAACTGCGCAAGACCTGGTCCACAAGACCAACTTCCGTGGTGAAATCATCAGCGACTTTGCGTTGGTAAAGGTGTCTGACATCCGTGAATTGGGTGACGAGGAGTTAGTCTTCCTCCCAAAGCCTAAAGTGAACAACCGCTACATGGCAGCAGCCTAACATTGTTTTACTGCTGTGGTTATCTTATCCCTAGCCCGCAATAAAAGGATTTACCCGTGGTCGGAAAACGTCGTCATGCCAATCCCCTTCCTGCTAGAATGTACTCCTGTAATGGGCGTGCGGACTATCAACGTTACATTAAGGGGAATGCGCAGCACTCTAAGCAGGGTCTACTGAAGATGATCTTTAATTGGATCTGGGGGTAGCGGTTACTACTTCTCTGGCATGCCAGAGAAGTAGTACTGTTCACACTGCTTTAATTTTTTACAAACCTACATTACTAGGGTGTATCATGGGACAGGTATTACCTTTTATCAGTAAGAAAGAAAAAGAAAGGATTACACGTGATTTGTTTCTCCTTGGCTACTTGCAACGCTACGTCAAGGATCATGAGATTGTAAGTATGGCCCGTGCATTGGCCGGTGACTATACGTTCAATTTCACGCGCACTGCTGTAATGGTAACTTTTAGCAAAGACGATCTACCCCTTGTACGCGACGAAGCAGAACGTCGGCAATTAACTATCTAGGAGATGGACATGCAAAACTTCAAGCGCAGTAAGAAACCTGACATGCTTTCTGATTACGAATTGTCGCAACAACTGAACCAGCTCTTGGATTGGGTGGACCTGTCGCAGAATGCCAAAGAGCTGTTGATAGAGGTAAGTGCTCGTATGGAGTTCGCCAACCACACGGCTCCTTTGTTTCCTCAGGCTGATCGTGCTGAGAACGTGGCCATCTATTTCGAGCCAGCAGCGAACCGGCCCTTTATGGATGCACTTCGCTACCATCTGGAAGAAGCCCTCGGGCGAGACCGCAGTGAATTCGGTCAAGGTAATTTCATCAACAAGATCCTCAATCTGGTGGATCGACTCCCTGCTGCTTATTTCGATCGCAGTACACCGTACTGTACTAATTTTGGCATCCTCATCCAGAATGTGATCGTCCAGTACAAGCCGGATTTCAGTGACTTTCGTATCCTGTGTTTCAGCAAGGTTAATCGCGGCATTATCAACGCGCTGATGATCAACCGGGGTGATTTCTATCCGATCTACATTCGTTTCGATGGCGAACCACGTCAGCTCACCCAGGAAGATTTCCTGTTCTGGAGTTACAACGATGTTTACCGTGACATAACCATCGACACCGTTTCGAACGTGATCACCTACAACATGCACAGGTACAACACTGGTAAAACTGCGCAGTACCTTCACGAGATCAAGGAATAAACAACATGAAAAAGATACCACTGCTCCCGTTCTTTGATCTGTATGCCGGTACCTGGAACCAGCGAGGTCTTTTAACCTCGATACGGACAACCTATCGTGAGGATAAATCCGTTCACGTTATCAACGCGCTGGGTAAACACATGTTGTCGGTTGGCACACCTAGCGGCCTGGATCTGGGTACCGACTGCGTTCTGGAACGTCTGCGTAGTAATAACTATGACGTGGACCTGATCCTTGATTACGATTCGAGAGTCGACGGTGATCTTGGTGGTCGTGAACATGGCTACCATTCTTGCTGGGCTGGTGACGGTTATCAAATTGCTTTCAAGCATCGCTATCCGCCAGTTGATGGTAGCCCCTTCGAGAAGTACTACAACCCAGCGCCAAACATCAACGACTCGCAAGAAACACCAGTTATCGACGTTGATGGTCTACGCGAGGTTGTCGACACCGAATTGGGATTGGGTGCGTTGTACGAAATGCTACCTTGGCTAGACCCTACGCTGCCACGTTATAAACTGACCGAATGGATCAACCACAAGGTACAGCGCGACCTGGATGAGCAGAAACTTCCTCGTAAAGATCTACATGACCTCGATCGACTGGATGGGCACTACGCTGACTGGCTGAACAGCTTTGTTACGTATCAGCTTGATAAAACCCTTCCGACGTTTAAACTGGATGTGCTGACCGTGCGTTATCTGCAAGCCCTGACCGGCTCCAGTCAACGTATCAGTTGGCTGAGTGCTCGTTTGGATGCATACGAGAAAGCATTTGGTTGTGAAGACATGACGGTGGAAGAAATTCTGAATCGTCACAACAATCAACCGGTTAGTGATAATGGCACCGGTAACCGCAGCAAGGCACAGTTCGATGAACCGGATGAACCGTCGTTGTTTGTAGAAGGGGATGACGAACGTCTTAACCCACTGTGGGTGTTGTACACCACTAACTACCACCGCGGTCTGCTGACCAAGGATCAAGTAGAAAACGTGGGCAACAACTTACTCGTTCAACTCCAGCAGTGTTCACCTGAACGGCTCCGTGAGTTGGGTCCTCGTGGTATCCCTAACGTGCTCACCAAATTCGGGCACGTGTCTATGGCCTGGGTGGTTTACTTCAAGAACACTCATCAGCCAAATGACCTCAACTTCGGTCAAATTACGCGCATGGGGCTTACCATCGCTGAACAAGTAAAAGCATACAAGCCCCGCTAATCAATTAAAGTACAAGGAAAAAGAATATGATCAAGCTTAATCTACGCGACTTCTTTGATAGTAAAAATGGTAAACTCGATCTGGACAGTATCCGGAACGCCGCCGCTGCCGCAGGTCATCCACTTGGTGCATTAGTAGATGACATGGCATCGCTCAAGAAAACCCTCGCCGATTCTACCAACTATGAAGGCGGCCTCGCTACGGTTGTTAGTCGTCTCTGGAAGGGCTACGATGTCGAGTTGATCCTCGGTCACCGTGAAGGTGTGGATCCAGAAATCAGTACATTGACCGGATACACCAGTCTTTGGGCGGATAGAGGTTTCACTATCGCATTCCGTGAACCTATCAACCAACCAACCTTGTTTGCGGCAATTGACATGAACGTTTTGTTTGCGGACAAGATTTACGTCCCAAGCCTGCTGCGAGATGAACTGATCAAGCTGGGTGCTACAGGCTGGCCGGAAAACGTCAAGATCACACCCGAACAGGTCTACTACCAATTCCAGGAAATGGCACTGGGCACAGATTACGTTCGCATGGCCAAAGAAGGGCAGTGGATCGCGCTTGTTATTGGTGATACCGACGCTTTCCTGGAAAGTAAACGTTCCAGTCTCTTCACCAACCAAAAGTTTGGCGGCCCGGGTTGGAGACTTTTGGGTAGCAAGGTTGTTGAGAACACCTACCAGCACCATCCGTTTGATCAGTTCACTCCGGGGATGGACCAGTCACGTCATCCTCAAGATCAGTGGGGTCATGTCAGTAACGACATATTGATCGAGCTGCTGAATCATTACGCGTTGACCCAGGTTGCGATGTTCCCTGATATTGCACCACGTAATAGTCTGCCTCAGGGGATGGACTTGTTGAAGTTGGTACAGCTTCGCTTGGGTGCCGACCGGATGCATCGTGGTATGCCGGGCATGCCTGGTTTCAACCAGATGCAGAACGGTGGTCACTCGTACGGCCAGCAGGTGTTCAATCAACCCACGTTCCGCAACTCGGCTACCCGGGGTAGCGGCAACGCGTTCTTTACGGATGACTTGGCTCCTCAGGCCAGCAACGGGCGCTACGCCAAGCAGCCCTTTACAGGTACCTGGGTGTGGTACCCGACTACCCCTTTCTTCGTGGAGATTAACGTAGAGCGTACAAGCGATACCCTTCGAGAAACCCTGGATGCGCTTATCAGGAATATTGCTAAAAACATGGACGGTCACTTGCGTGGCGACTTCGGCCCCATCAGGCGTCTGCTGAATGAAATCGACGTCACACTCGAGCATGGCTCTGATGGGGTGGAGTTACTCCTAAACGATCAGGTTACTCTGTTTGTTGGCCATCGCGGACAGATCCCTCAGACTGTGAGTGATCATGTTAATAGCGACTTCACTAACTGGGCAATTATTCCTGGTGGGTGGGACTTACAAGTAAATGGTAACCCAACCAAGGTGATTAACACCATTGGGGGTATCGCCAAATACATCGCAGGTTACATGGACTACCCGTCTGTCGATCGCCCGAACATGTATTAACTGATGTACGGGTTGTGGGGTAACTCCTGCAACCCTCTTTTTATCTATTTAAGGAATGATCATGGATCCTGATGAAATTGAAGCAGCTTTGTCTCCAATCGAGCAAGAGAACCAGGTGTTGGAGTATTTCAAAATTAACTTCACCACCAATCCTAAGAAGCTCTGCAAAATGGCAGTGCGTATCTGGAATGATCAGCCGGCCTTTATTCAGAAGGGTTTGTTGCAGAACATCCTCGACGCAGCCGATCCGGTTAATATGCTGCGGGACTTTTTCCACATGATGGATGAGTGGAAACAGATTGTTCCGTCGCTGATTGCCGATGGTGCCCACGGCATGATCGTAGACAAGAAGAACGTCATTTATGGCGTTGAGGTCAAAGCTAACGAAAAGTGGCTGCGTTCGAATGACCTCTGGAACCCCGACCAGGAGGCTGATATCCAGGACGAGGTTATGAAACAATGGATGGCTGATCAAGGGTTGAAACATTTCCATGGAAAGATCGTTCTTTTTGACAACTTTGGCTTTAGCGGTATGTGCCGCGAGATATTCCTCTGAGGCGAGTGACATGGACTACGTATTCGACGAAAGCCTGTCACCGTTTCGACAGGAGCTGCATGTACTGGATTGGTTCCAGCGTAATTTCACGACCAATCCAAAGAAACTGAAGAAGATGAATGAACGCATTCGTCCTCAGTTGCCAGTATGGATCCAGAAGAGCCTGTGCGACACCCTGGCGCGTTCTAGCGACCCGGTTGGGTTCATGCGTCACGCCTTCCGTGATCTCGCCGCCTACCCCGCTATCATGGCTCGCCTGATCGAAGAGGGTAATCATGGCATGATCATGATGGGTCCTGAAGTGTTCGGTTTCAGTCTCGATACCAACGAGAAATGGCTGAACGCAGACAAGACCGGTAAGTGGCATAAGGATGATGAAAGTGACATCATCGACAAGGCCCTGCAACACTGGATGATCAAAGAACGTCGCCGTAAGGTAACGTGCCGCATTACTTTGTTCGCCGAGTTTGGTTTCTCAGGTATTCCGTTCCAAACCACACACCGTCTCAGTGACCGTCTGTGGAATGAACTGCTCCCACACTGGAAGAAGGAAGATGACGACATCGCCAACCTGGAACTTCAGTATCTGCTGAATCCTGAATTACGGGAGCAAAGCAATGACTGATAAGCCACGGTTCAACTACGATGCCGCAGAGATTGTAGGCGAGCGACTGGGTAAGCTCTTTGAAGGTCTCGACAAAGAACATGCCATGGCGGCTATCGAAGAGTTTATCGACGACTACACCCACGGTGTGTTCGGCATTGGTGTTATCGACGCTCTGCGTAAGGTTAGTTTGCCTGAGCAAGGTCGTTCGCAAAGCATTCAGCCGTTGGCTGGTGGTCGTGCTGTATTGGTGTCGGCTTATGGTTTTAATGTCAAGACTGATACCAACTGCAAATGTGGTCGGGCTTTCATTGTTCTTGATGAAATGACCCGAGAAGACCGTAATAAAGAAATGGAAAGTATGGGGTAACAACCATGTCCTATTATGACAAAGAAAAACTTATTGCAGAAATCCGCAAAGCGGAATACGGTCGTAGCAAGCCCACGGCTGCCGGTGATACACACGGTGAACGTGATAAGTTTGGTAATGTCCGCGAAGATCCCAAGATCGTTCGTCGCGTGGTTCCTGGTACCCCGATAGACTTCTCCAGTCAAGAAGAGCCCGATAAGGACTAAACAAACAACCGAGGTGTCCAATGAACAAATCTCTTGAAGAACTCCTGAGCAATGAAATCTCCCTTCAGCTTGATTCGGGCAAAGTGTATTCCGTAACGCCCGTACCAGTAGCGTCTCCTGATGGGACTGTGTTTCTGAGTGTCAAGGATCCGGAAGATATCAACCACAGCACACTCACCACTGTGGTGGTGCGGGTGGAAGAAGGTGGCCTGGAGATGGTCATGGGTAACTTTGAACCATCCGATGTTAAATACAACATCCAACAGAACCGTTTTGTTCATTGGGTAAATCCATTTGCCGTCAGCAAAGTCCGTAAAGAACTCCTGGGCAAACTGGCCGATACCATTAATAAGGAAGACACTGATGAAGCTTGATCAAGGGCCGTTCTATATTCCAGATGAAGATGAACCAAGCGTGTTCAGCTCTTCTGTCACCGTTCGTGAGTACGGTATTGCAAGTTACAACGATGATCAATGGGGATGGCCACGTTGGTTTAAAAAGAAGTCTAGTCGTGAATACCACGAGATGTGGAAAGCGAAGAACCCAGATAAGCCGACAAGTCACTGTCCACCGTTTGGTTTCTGTAATCCGATGCGCCCTGATCCGGCTTCTGTGGGCATCGGTCTGATCATGCTATTGCGTGAAGAACTGAAGGCGCCAGATTACCCTACATTCGAATCGGCCACCATGTTTATTGGTGATACCAGGCAGATCAGTTTGCGCTGGGTGTTGCAATACGCTCGGGATAACAACATGTCTCCTGAGTCTGCGGTGCTTGTTGCCGAACACGAACGTGACCAATCTAGCCTGACTCTGGATGCACAGGAGATATGGCAAGAAAGTTGGTGGAAGACAATCATGGAACTGCCGGGTATCGCTTACCCTATCTGGCGTTACGTGGCTGGTTATGAAAGAGTGGCGATCCCTTACCTGTTGATGCCTGGACCATCCAGTGAATCGATCGTTATCGTTCGGGTCCACGAGAAGAATCCAAACATTACCTACAAGCTGGTTACCATCAGTCAGAAGGGTGGTGAAGTTGTTGGGGACTTCACTGGGTACGAAGGGTTTGATCGAGAGATGTTGAACCAGCTTCTCAAAGGTTTCTGGGCCGGCTTTTAATTAGGAGTTGTCATGAAAAAGAAAAGAACGTTCGGAGTAAGCCCTAAGGGTGCGCTCATTCTTCGTGAACGCGAGGAACAACGTCGTCGCAATCTCCCTCGGGTGGAAGTCATCCGCGACGGTGCGTTAAAGCGTGTTGAAGAGAACCCGTTGCTCAAACTGATGGCAGAGTTTCCGATGCTGCCTCCTATCGATATTGACCTGATAATCGATCCAGGTACACAAGCGGCATTGGACCACGCACATCTGGTTGTAACTGGTGGCGGTGGTGGGGTTACTCGCAATAAGCTGCCGTGGAACAGATCATTCACTTTTAACCAGATCATCACCCACCCTGCTGGCGGTGAGGATCTCTTGAAGAAAGTCACCGACCATCTGATCTCTCCCTTAACGGTCTTCGATCCAACTTGGGGTGCCACCTGTGTAAACCCACCGGAGGGTCATGATAAAACGTTGAAGTATTTCGACGTCGGTATTCGCGGTCGGGAGGGTTCGAAGAACGATAAACCCACCTTTAACCTGGTGGAGAGCGATAATCAGCCGATCAGAAACTGGCTAGAGTCCTGGTGGCCGGAATACGCTCTGCCATTCGTAATCAAACCTGAATCAGAACCACATACACATCGATACAAGATGAGGAGAGCCAACGCACGGACTGAGGTAGGCCCTGGCGATAACAACTACCGGGACTTCCACGATACGATCACTTCGTGGTACACCAGGGACACGGAACCTGTAGAGCGTCGGCTTTATACTTCCGAAGTAAAGATTTGCGACCACATGGAGAAACTGACGAAGTATTTCAGCGAATTCAAAGAACGTCTCGGTGTACGCCTAAGTGGGCTTGACATCAACCTCGGCTTTGAAGTCGATAACCGCTACAAACTGATGGTTACGGAAGTCTTCTACCATGAGCAGGCAATGCTGTTGTTGGAAGTTGTGACTACCGTACCGAACATGCGGTCGATGGGGTTTGTCAGGTTCTTCAAAGATCCTGGTACACTGAAAGCGCGTAACGACAGCGAGCACGATATTTCGTGGACGTTCAATACGTTCTTCAGCGACTTCAACGTGTTCGGCCGTGATCAACTGTCGCAGTTCCTGGACATTGTTGTGTACTGCCTGGACAAGGGCGTTCGTGAAGACATTTCGTATTACGGGTAGGTCATTATGCAACAAGTACCAGAGGGGGCCTATCAAGACCCCTTTGCTGACGAAGCTGTTATTCTCCAGTACTTCAAGGACAACTGGCCGAAGAGTCTGAAGAAGTTGAAACCGATGGCTGTTCGGCTGTCTAAAGAACCTGGGCAGAAGCGTCACTTGATCCAGGGTGTGTTGGCTTCTATCCAACGCTCCTCTCGGCCTGATGAATACCTGAAAGAATGTTTCAAACAGCATGACGATTACTGTGTCCTGATCCCTCAGTTTATTGAAGAGGGTTACCATGGCATTTTGTTTGTTAATCGCGTGCTGTATCCAGTTACGGTGAAAGCCAATAAGAACTGGATGCGTAAAGGCGATAAGTGGGACTTCGGTCAGGAATTGGATATCATGGAAGCCATGGCCAAGGAATGGATGAAAGCCTACAACAAGGTTCGTATTGATGGAAAGATGCTGCTGTTCCCGGTATTCGGGTTCAGTGGTTTCTTCCGTAAACTGACAATGGAATTATAGGAGAAGTAAAATGAGTGCAGCCGAGAAAGAAACAATCCCAATGCCAACCGATCCGATGTGGTGTCTGGCGCGTAAGCCTCCGGGTATCCGCAAACAGGTCCGTCCGCGTCACCAGGTTCCTTTGGCTGATCCTGCTAAGGCTCAGGAAGACAAAGGTCTTTACCTCTAGGAGATAGTCATGAACAAAGAAGTAGAAGAAGCGCTACAGACCGTTACCGAGGAGAAAGCTAAACAAGTGCTCGTCCTTGGTGTTGGTATCGTGGCTGGCGCTATCAGGGGAATGGTTAACGACGTTAAGCTTCGTGCTATGGCTATCGAGGCTAAAGCCACTACCGTCCGTCGGCCCTCCTCTTACGCAAGAAAGGCCAAGAAAGGGCGTAAAAGCACTTAGGGGAATAATAATGAACAAAGAAATCAGTGAAATAGTTAAATCGATCGGGTCTCAGGAACACGAAGACATGAGCAAAAAGATTCTCATGGTTGGCACTCATCAAGGTGCCAGTATGGTGATGGGTAATCTGGTAAAAGACTTTAAGGATAGCGTTAAGGAAGTAATGGCTAAGCTCACTGCACGGCCACAGCGTTCTTATCCGCAACGTCCTAAGAAAGGTCGTAAACGTTTTAATTGAGGAGTAGAACATGGGTTGGATTACTAACATCAGTTTCCCTGAAGGTCTGGAACAGGACGGCACTAAGATTCGTCCTGGCATGAGTACTCAGGTGCGTTGGGATATCGGCATCGGTGATATGCGCATCGGTGCTGATGGTAAGATTATGGCCGACGCCTGGCATAGCCACCCTCTTTGTGGTAAGCAGAAAGAAACCTACCAGAAGGAGCTGATCAACTGGACGGGTTATCTGGATACCAACATGGGTACTCTGTTCTTCGAGAACGGCCAGTTGAAATATCTGGATCTTTCCTACGAAGATGTTGGTTCGTGGGTGGTTAACAACATCAAGGTAGAATGGAACGACTGCGACAAGGGCGGTCTCTATCACACGCTTACGCCGGAACAATGGCTGAGTACGGACAGCGCCCTGAATCTGTACCGTGCAACGTTGACGGCTGATACGCCGATCAATGAAGATGAGCCTGGCGGGTATGGTCTCACTATTGCTCGCAAGAACTATCTGGAACGTTCCGGTGAACTGATTGATCCGTTCTACAAGGCTCCAACACCTAACGGTTTCATCCACGCTTAAGTTGTAGTCTGTTTCACCTCTACATCATTAATGTGCAAATACTTTATTTTGATAAGGAAGTTTCCATGTCTCAACAACATTTCGTAACCTTACAAGAAGCTCGTCGCGTTAACGCAATCAAGCATAACCGCCCGCGTGAACTGAATCACGCTGAAAAGATCCTGCTGGCCGGTATCGAGCTGTCGAAGAAACCGAAGTACGACATCGAGGAACTCAAGGATCTTTGCAAGCTGATGCTCGAAACCACCGGTGGTGAACGTCTGGCAGACAAGCTGAAAGCGGCTGTGAACGATCCTGTGGCGATGAAGTCGCTTATTGAGGTCTATCCTCACGTTGAGTTCCACGACGCCATCAAGAACGGCCCAGACGCTCTCAACGTCTTCGAACGTCTGCACTACTCGAACCATCCTTTCGAAGCGCTCCAAAGCAAGGCTGCAACGCTGGTTGAGTTCCTTGCACTGCTGGAACAATTGCCACAAGGTGTCGATACCTACATCTACACCCCGTGGACCAACGTCCATGCATTGCGGGCTGAGTGGGACGGCGACAAGAAGCAAACTCGCTACCTGGGTTATGTGTTACCGGCAGCATTGCAGAAAGCGGTTACCGGTACTCTCCAAGGGCGTTGGCAAGAAAGCCTGCTGGGGTCTATCATCGTTGACGGCCTGTTCAACAACAAGAACCTGTGGGGTCGTGCACGCATCAGCGAACCGACGTCTGACTTCGTGCTGTCGTATCACGAAGACCCAAAGTTCTCCACCTACGGTGACCGAGGTCGTATCGTGAAGGCCACCAACAAGAAAACAAACAGCACATACCACTTCTGCGTTTAAGCCAGGAGGCACCCCATGCTGAGCGAAGCTAAAAAGAATCACATTGCTCACATTCAAGGCATCTTGAGTCGTGGGGAACCTGCGGTTGAAGTAAAGGGCAAGATAAACCCTGACTGGATACTCTGGTATCGTGCTAAGCGCGGAGTATCCGGTAATGTTGCACGCAATAAGGCTAAGCGGATAATACAGGAAGGCCTTGAACCTAAGGTCGAACAACCTCCTAAAGAACACACTCCCCGCAACCCTTACGGCAAACTTCTGCGTTTATTTTAATAAGGATATCGATATGACAAACCGAATTTTCTCGCTACCTTCTGGTCGCAGTGTTGTACTGAAAGCCCCTTCTCTCGATGCACTCGCTGAGTTGCATGGGCTGAAGACGTTCTTCAATGATAGAGTTGCACATGATTTGAAAATGGAGCAAATGCGTCGGGATCTAATGATCCACGGCCCAGATCATAAACCGTTGAGTGGGTTGGAATATATGCAACAGTCCACCCCGCAAATGCGCGAGTTCATCAACGGCAATGTTCTGATAAGAAAACAGGCGCGTCAGGAAATTCTTGGCAAGCTGTTTGAACCGGGAACTCGTATCATCGGAACTCCAACTCCTCCGGCTATTACTGAAAACGGCCGTTATATGTTTGAGCGGGTAATGTACGGTTGTAATAAGGTGACCCATCCTCGCGTCACTTTTAGCAATTCGCTGGACAGTTTCAATCGTAAGGCCAAGAAGCTGAAGATTGGCAATAAGCCACACAAGAATCGTGTGTTCACGTGCGGCGATCTGAAGAACGCACTTATACAGCTGGCTTCGGAACACGAGTACCAGCACACCAACCATGCGTCTGACCAACCGCTTACTAAACACTATATGTTGTAACCGACCACCTTGGACCACACCCAAAGATAACTAGGAGATACACTGCATGAAAGCAATAAAACGTATCGGGTTTGCTTTGATTACTGTAGTCGTAACGCTGTTTGTTTTCGCTCCACTGTTCGCGTTGGCCAACTCCAACACCACCAGCCCTACCTACAACGTTAACGACAAGGAAAAGAAGTTCGTCTGCGAAGCGTTCACTCGCAACACCATCGATGCTGATGGTAAGCTGACGGACAATGATCCGAAGTACGTCAATACCACCGTCCTGGAAAACCAGAAGGGTTTCGTTATCAAAGCTGGTGATGCCTTCAAGGATAAACTGGAGCTGGGTAACGGGTTGATGGGGCCTGGTAGCAACATGGGTAGCGACAGCCGGACTATTCTGATGAAACGTTCGGAAGTACCCGGTGCTCTTTACTTCATGATCTACACCTTCGTCAACGACAAAGATCCAAAAGCACGTATTGACCCTACTGATTCCCCGATCAAAGATCTGGTAGTCTTGGGCCAATGCAAGCGTAAGCAATAACCTTCAAAATAACCCACAGATGCCTTAGGGTGTCTGTGGGTTATGTATTTCTTTTTGATTTTAATATCGTTTTAATACCACTGCATGACCAATCTAATACACCGCTTGGGGGATTAATAATGTTAAACACCGGTCAATTGATTATTCGTGAATACCCGATAGAGGTTATGCAAGCCGATACGATGGAAGACCTCCTCGGACTGTTCGAAGGGTTGATTCTTTTCGAAGCAACGGTTGCAAATGTAAGCACACCCAAAGATTATCCCACTATGGTTCAGACCATGGATGAGATTTTGCTTATGGTCGATTACTGTGTTCTGGGCTACATTGATGAAGAACCAGTCGCTATGATGCTGATTGACAAAGGCGAACCTTATGCCATTGGTTCGTTGTACGTGGTCGATAAACATCGCAGTCAGGGCATCGGTGAATTACTGGTAGGTTACTTGCAGTCATATCACCCTACCCAACAACTCACCGTTAGTTGCTATAAAGGAAACACCCGCGCGTTAAGCTTTTATCGTCGCCTTGGTTTCGAATTCACAGAGACCGAGTTGATCATGAAAGGCACCCGAAATAGCTTTTGATTTACAGGGTTTTTCAGATCTACATTATTAGCATGACTAATACAAACTGTTCTTAATGGGAGAACAAACATGTCTCAAGCAGATCATATCGTACCCGCAATGCCTGCACTTGCAATGCTGGGCGACAACGGCGGTGTCGTAACAGTCAATCCTAATTGGTGTGATTGGTACGAGCAAGTGTTTAACCAACCAGCCGGTGCTGGCTATATCAAAGGCCGTGAGATCATGCAACAGATCGACGGCACTTTCTCGGAGTTCTTCACTCGGCGTTCGGAAGCTGTGAAGAGCGCAATCCACTCGATGATGGAGCAGGATCCAAATTGCCCTAGCGAACGTTTCAGCACGATCGCTGGAGCCAAGAAGTCCATGTCCACCGAGGGCAAGTTTGCAATGGACTTCAACAACGAGGAAGAAGTGTTCACGTTTGACGGCTACTTCAGCGTTAAGGACATGGAAGCCATCCTGTTCATTCGTCGTGCCGAAGCGTTGGTCGAAATGGCCAAAAAGAAGTTCGGTCCATTCATCGGGACCGCAGCAGCCAACGGCGGGTTGGAGCATGTTGATGTCAACCAGCTGATGCAGGTGTTGCGCCCTAGTGTTGAAGTGACCGACATTGACTCGACCATCTTCGATACTCCGTGGAAAGCTGAGTCGCCAAATCGCGCATACATGTTTCCGAAAGCTTCGCCGATGGCTGAGATCTTCAACTCTGTTGTCGACGCCAAGGCCGCGCTGGAAGAGTCAGGTATTCTGCGTCAGAACCTCACCCGGTCGGCGACTGGTACTCTGGTGCTGGAAGGGTATTTCACCCCTAAAGATCTGGAAGCGATACTGTACCTGTACCGCAACAACGACCCGATGGTATTCCCTGTCAAGGATGCTAACGGTTTGCCGAAAGACAAGCCGGCTTCAATGGTTTCCGATCTTCCGGAAAGTGCTTACGCAGGTTACGCGGATGGTGCCGTGGGGATTACCGAGCAGCGCATGATGGCTGGCAAACTTGCGCAGTTCTCGGATACTTCCGGTGAACAGGCTATTTTGCCTACGGGTAATGCGGTGCTCAACCGCATGATTACTGAAGGCGGCGGTCTGCGTCGTGGTGAATGGCCGGGTGAAGTTTCTGCGCGTACTGCAATCAACCGCACGACCATGGTTGGCGGGACTGTTACTCACTCTTTCGAAGAGGGTGATGACGATTTCCCGATGCTGGCTAGTCTGCTCAAAAAGCTGGGTAACTTCGAACAAGATTTTGACGGGTTAAGTCTTAGCGACGTCAGGTCTAAAATCGACGCTCCGTGGACACGCGGTGGGGATGTTTACTTCACTAAAGAGGACGGGTACTTCTCCATCATGCTTGACAAGGGAGGTAATAAAACCAGACTGTTCTCGTTTAAGGTGGCGGAGTTCTCCAACCCACCTGGGCAAATTGTCTTCTTCGAGCACGCCCCAGGCCTCGTTAGCTATAGTGGCATTGCTAGTTTCTTGGAGGTGTTCAACAACATCTCATTTGAAAAGGTGAAAGCAGCTGTAGTCGCCATTAAAGCGGAGCGTGGCGAGTAACACCGACAACACAACTGGGTGGAGAACTCTCCACCCTTTATTAACGTTACACCCACTTAACAGCGACCACTCTGGTCTCTGAAACTATTGGAGCAATAACCATGGCTAGTCTTTTCCGTAATCGTAAACTGTTGGACACCTTCCCTAACCGTAACGTGGTAGGTGAATCCACTGGTATCCACACCAAAGATGGTGATCTTGTTTTTCGCGTGTGTGTTGACTTCGGCACTCAAGGTAAACTCGCACGTTATTTGACTGTTAAGTCCCTGGGTAATGACCTGATTGGTGTTACCAAGGCTATCCGTGATTATGAAAGTTCTATCCTGGAGATCATTGATATCCTGGAAGAAATGCACCGTTGGGTGTTGGAACTTGATTTTGTTCCGGGTCAAGTTGCGCCTATTCGCCATCGCGGTGCTCTGGTATTCAACCGCGTGCTGTGTGAGGAAAACCCACTGATGGTTCACGCCGCCTGGGTGAACAAAAGCATTAGCTGCATGATTTTCGGTAAAGGCTTGTACGACATGGAGATCCGTATCCCTGCTGGCGGTGAGCATAATTACCGTATGTTCCATCTGAAGATCATGTCGATTACCGATGTGCTGCGTGATCATCTGCGCGACATCGAGAAACTGCCAGTAGACCAACTGTTGAAGAAGGCGGCCAACTAATGCGTTCAGTACTTTTAGCGTTGCTGTTGTTGGCAGGATCTGTTCAGGCAGAAGAAACTCTGATGTGTGGTCAATACGGCTACACAGACAAGAGCGAAGACTTCCACCAGATTAACATGCTTCCCCTGATCAGTGTCTTCGAGATCAGTAAGGATCAGGTTCAGTTTGGTGACGAAGTCTTCAAGAAGTTCGACGCCAAGCGTGTGGACATGGAAGGCCTTGCTAAAACCTATTTCCAGCCGGAGAGTAACAAGCTGCTCTATGTGTACGTAAATGAGCAGGGTAAACGTGAAATCGGTATTAGCCTATTAAAGGAGGATACCGACGATCTGTTTGCTGATAAGTCTGTTTTCACTGGCTGCGAAGCAAAAATGACCAAGCGCGAAGAGGTAGTGGCTACTAAGGCCTCTCTTCGCCGCTCGGTTGACCCAACCCAACCTCTTTTTACTTTTTAGGGGAGCGTAGAAATGGAAAGTTTTGACGATGATGATAACGGTGCGGTGCTGAAGTGGTTTATTGGCTTTGCTGTGTTCTGTGTACTGGTTATCATCCCAGGAGCCTGGTATTTGGATGAAGTACAAAGTGCCAAGGAATGTACTGGCAAATATAACACTCGCGCTTGTCATCAGGCTCTTCTGGATAGCTGGAATAAAGAAGCGGATAAACTAATTGAGGAACGTAACAATGGCTAACGGTACTTTCCTTGTCAGTATGCTGATCGGCGACCGTCTGAGCTTGGTAAAGTTTACTTGTAAGCACGGTGACCCGGTTGTTCAGGTGGATCTGTACAAACCGTCAGCGGGGGATTTGGTCCCAATTGACCGTGATCGGTTCAAACCAGGGATCTATGAGTCTCCTCTTCGTCGACATCTGAAGGACACCGGGGTTATCTCTGAGGGCTCGGTAGACAGTATTGGGTACATCAGTCAGTCGATCCATGAACAGATTGAGCAGTTGGGACGTGAACACTGGGCGGAGGTCCTTGCTAAGAACGGTGAACTCAGACCAGCAGATTGGGACGAGGTTGTTAAGGACGGTGTAACGAAGTTTCTGGAAAGCCCAGATACTGCGCGTCGACTCGTCGAACGTGTAGCGGAAGATGCTGTTGTTGTAAAAATCAATCCGCTTAACTATCCGGAACCTCTCCGTCAGCACATCCTGAGTACTCCTCATCTTGCAAGAGGAGTAGACGATGATCAGTCGGAATAAAGATTGGTTTGTTCAGTCCAGCTACTGGCGTAACGTTAGTCGGGTACTGCAACGTATGGGAGGGCCTTTCGAAGAACAACTCGAAGTGTCGGTGTCTCCCATCAACTCGGATGACTATTCGTGGAAGACTCTGGGTGAAGTACGTATTCGTCGTCACGTTACTTATAGTGCGGCTGACGTCTTCACTCATCACTTTCCTGAGTATCTCGAAGGTGAGCTGGAAACACGGCTAGGTAAAGGTATCGCTGACGCTCTTCTGCACGTTAATCTCCTGAGTGAGGTTGACCCGGTGAAAGTCCGGGAAGCGTCTCGCCAATGGGTATGGGGTGGTGGCATCCCGTTTGTATTGATTGCAAGAGACCCTCACAAGTTTCCTGCATTGATCCAATTCTGGATTGACCACCCTGGCAGTACCAATCAACAGTTGCTATTCCTTCCTGTGATACGTGAACATGAAGAGCTGTTGAAGCGCCCGGTGGTAGATAGAGTTCCTCGTAGTTGGATGGATCATTATCTCCAGCTGATGTCCAACATGCAACCACTTGATCCTAGAACTTCTGAGGTCAAGCAATTCTTGGAAGACAATCCGGTTGATGCTATTAGTTTTCCACAGGTGCCTCTTTTTAATAAGGATGAAACATGAGCCTTCCCCAACATGTGATCGAGCAATATTTGCCAGAAGTTAAGTATGCGGCTGCGCTCCTCGAAGGCCACAAAATGCTGGTGGACGGTAAGTGTTACGTTGATCGGTATGAAGGCATTAAGGCGGTAGAAAATACCTCCAGGGCCAAATGGGTTGAAATCATCCAGTCTTATAAAGCTGGCGCAGCCGTTAATCGAAGTTTGCATAAGGTCCTTAATGCTGTTGGCCATGCAGGACTGTGTGAACTGGTAGACGTCTTACAAAGGAAATAAGCATGAACTGGTATGTACACAGCACCACCACTCAGTGCGTGGGTTTTATCCAAGACGGGAATATTAGCGAAGGCGGTAACTGCGAACACCTGGAAGATGGGGACCAGGCTCACGGTTACTCGGGCGAAGCTGATTCCTTCGGCAGTGAACTTTATTTAATGTGTAAACCGTGCTACGAGCAGTTCCTGATCGACCGTCAGACGGAACCCGTGGACTGTGAAGACTGCGGGATGGATATGCCCAGAAATGAAGGGATCAGTTATACCCCTTATTTCTGTGAAGAGTTGCCACGAGAACGCAACCGTATTTTCGTGTGCAATACCTGTAAAGAGCTCCCTTCGCACAAGTATCGATTGGAGCGAGACAAACGTGACATGGAAGCCGATAAACTGGAGGCTGAAATGAACGACGACAAAGCACATATGACTCGTGAAGACGACGGTATCGATCAGGAACTCGACGATGACGATATCGACGTGTATCCAGACCCGATCTTCAATCCACAGGAACCAGAAGAGGGCGAAGAACCTGAACTGGAAGCCGATGAAGAGGAACTCGACATTCCGTTCACCGACGAGGACGATCATTAATGCTTCTTAACCTCCTGCTGGTAGTAGCAATTCTTATTGCAGTAGCGGGGACCTACATCCCTTGGAGTAAAATCCAGGGGATGTCTGCCTTTCCTCGTAAAGCAGTATGTGCTGTTTATATCTTGAGCTGGTTGGTGCTGATTGGTTTCGGCATTGCTGGTGTCAATTACTTTTACTCCATGAAGGAAGCACTGCGATGAGCACCAAGCCTTTCGAATGTGTTCCTGGTTTACCGCCTCCGTCCGACTTCAAAATAGATCTCCATCGCGACGATCGTATCATGGCCAAATATAAAGAGCTGGTGGACAACGGTCTTTACGAGAATAGCGATCTGCGTTCGTTCGGCAACACTCAGTGGACTGCTATTGTCCACTTCGACGATAAGGCACTCTACGTGTTTACGTTCCCGATCATCTCTGGTACGCCGATCGCTTACATCAAGACCTGCTCCTGCGGAACCGTTGTTTATAAAGAGTTTCTCGGCGATTTGCTGGGGCACGTAGTAGATCTCGAAGAAGTTCTAGACGCCATTCAACTGGCTCTGGATTCCAAAGACAACACCCCAGCATTGCACTTAAATCCACAAGTGGACTTCCACGGCTAATATCCCCGCCTTACCTAAAACAAACAAAGGAAGCCAAGTAAATGGCAACGGTAAAGATCCAACAAAAGCTCGGTATGGACGTGTTCAAAAAGATGAACACCCAACTGAAAGAAACCGGTCTGCACTTTGTACGCAGCGACGGTGAAGACAAGCCCGACCGCAAGATCACGCAAGAGAATGTGATCTGTAAAGTCAAGCAGGTATTCCACCTCGGCAAGAAGATGGAGGCAGTCCTGGACGGTGATCTGGCGCTTACTGGTTATGAGCTGCGCATCCAGCAGTTCGACAACGTGTTCTATCTGGTGCGTAAAGGCATCTGATTATACGTGCAACACCCTCCCTAGTAAGTCGGGCCAACAGGCTTGCTGGGGAGGTTTTTATTTTTTGTTTAATTGGGGAGTTTGTAATGGAAAACTATAAAGACGGAACCGTGTTGTTTGATCGCATCACGGTATTGGGACGGGATTTTGTACACCCACCGCATCGAGACCAGCTCTGTGCGTTTGACTTTGCGTTTAGCGTAAAGCCTCATATGAGTAAGGCGAAGACTAAGAAGGGTACTCCAGTCAAGTATGAGTACGAGTGGGAGGGTCATTTCAACTTGACAGTTGGAGCGTCCAGAATCCGTCTGCACAACTGGCACTCTGATAACGGGTTAGTGGAGTTTGAAGCAAAGCTGACCATGATTAAGGAGAAGATCGATTTCTTCCTTAAAGAGATCAAGACACGTCTTAAGACCAACGCTAAAGAGCATCACTCAGAACGCCATTGGTTGAATAAACCAGAAACTAATTACACTGGCTATCTGGCATTCAACGCTGACAAAGAAGGTGGTGGAGCTTTCTCAATAGCTGACTGTCACCGAACAATAGTTATTTGGTTTGAAGTCTGTATGGATCAAAACGGTAAAGTGCTTGGTAACGACCCTATCAGAACGGATAGCATCAAGTGCCTGGAAAGTATGGGCAAAGGATTTACTAGAGCAATCAAAGCAATCCAAGAATTGCGTAAGTTCTTTGCACGAGAGCTCGAAGCCGATCAAGGTTAAAAGAGTTTCAAACCTACATTATTACTGTGGATTACATTGTTTATATAAACCCAGCTATGGAGATTTCTGATGTCTTATTCTCACCTGAACAACACTCAAGACTTGGTCGAAGATGTAATGACCAACGTCCGTCAGGCTGTTGTCTCCACCATGGGTCCTAATGGCAAACTTTCGGCTATCACTGTCGGTACCAGCGTCAAGGTAACCAAAGACGGTGTAACGGTTGCAAAGTCCCTGAAGTTCCCGAACCCCTTTCACGAAGCTGTCAACCGCATTATTCTGGAGCCGGCAATCAAGACCGACACGGAATGCGGTGACGGTACTACCACCACCATTCTGCTAACCGCTGAACTGTACAGCCTGTACTCGCAGTTCCCCAACTACCGTGAGCGCAAGTTCATTGACAAGTTGTGCAACAAAACAATCGACGAACTCAGTCGCATGTCCATTGCCGTAAACAACGACAGTCCAGAGTTGTACAGTCTGGCTCTGACGTCCTCTAACGGCGATGAGAAGCTCGCTAAGGTTATTACCGACATCTATCATGCTGCCGGTGATAAGTACCCTGAAATCGAGCTCAAGGAAGGCTTGGGTGGTGATGACCAGATTGTTCGCAGTAATGGTCTGGCCGTTAACCTGATCTACAGTAACCCGTCGTTCAGCAAAAACGGAAACGGCACTGCATCTGAGTTCACGCATTTCATCCCGATCGTTATTGACGACAACGTCCGTAACGTGGACGCGCAGGTTCTAATCCAGATGCTGAGCGCGCTGGACAAACGAGTGGAAGGTGAAGTTTGCTTCCTGTTGATTGCTCGTTCTTTTGACAACTCGATTAACAGCGTGATCCTGCAAGTCAACAACCAGGTTAAACGCCAGGCATTCGTCTGTGCACAAACTAATTTTGGCGGTTCGGTCGGTACCTTGTTGATGCAAGATATCTCAATCATGCTGAATGCTGGCATGGTCAAGGTATTCTCGGATGTCATGAGTGTTGACCTCAACACTTGCGATGACAAGCTGACCATCGGTTCTAGTCGGTCTGTGTTCGAACCTACCAGCGATGCTGTACGCGGTCGGATTTCGGCGCAGGTTGCTTCAATTGAAGAAGAGCTGAACAGTTACGAGCGGGGTGAGCGTTTCAGCATGCGGGCCCGTTTCAATGAGAAACGTATTCGTGATCTGAAGGGTGAGCTGATCACCGTGTTTGTCGGTGGCGAAACTCAGTCCGAGATCAAGGAACGTATCGACCGTTTCGAGGACGTGTCGAAAGCTGTTAAGTCGGCCTTGATTAACGGCGTTCTGCCAGGGGTTGGTACCGCGCTGATCACCGCTGGTGTGTTCGCTATGGGTGATCTGTCCGATGAGATCTCCAGTGATCCTGTTTACGGCCAGATCGCCAATGCTTTTGTTGAGGTGATCTTCTCCCAGTACATTCTTCTGATGGGTCCAATGATGAATCTTCTGGGCACCAAGGAAGAGAAGGACGCCATCATGGCCGCTGTCATCGACATGGATGAGCCACGTCCATTCGTTGTAACCAACATGCGTGATAACACCGTCGGTACTCCTCGTGAGTTGGGGATCTTTGACACGGCCTATGCGTCGATCACTGCATTGCGTGGTGGTATGCAAACAGCCAAGATCCTCGCCAGTCTCGATAGCGTCTTGATCGGGGACAAGCTGGCAGCGGTGCATATCCAGTCTTAACGGGTAACAGATAAGGGGGAACTTCGGTTCCCTTTTATTTTGTCTTGAGGAGTAGTAATGACAGAACAAATGAAAGAACTGTTCAGCCGAGCCAATGGAGTTTGTTTTATTGGTTGGATCATTATGGGGCTTTACCTGGGCAGTCGTAGCTTGATAGTCAGCTCAATATTGTTGGCGTTCTTTATCTTGGTTATGCAATCTACCACCACCCTATCGTGCGTGTTGGCGATACTGGGGTCGGCTGTTCTGGGGTACGCGTTTAGCTGAATCCAGTGGGGATACTATGCCGAACGTTTTTACGTTTGGTTTTATCCCTTCCCTGGAGAAACATCATGGCAGCTAAGACGCACATGGCGTTGTTTGTTGAACGGTTTGTTAAGTTCAACAAGACTCGCTACGCCGGCGACGCAGACTATCTTGCTCTGTTCGAAGGTCTACTCGAAACCGATCTTCAACTCGGCGTTCCTGTTGATGCTGGTGACGGCACCTGGAACATGACCATTGCTTCGGCAGGTCGCAACTTCCGCTGTGACCCACTGCAATCGTGGAGCCCGGCAGACGCTTCGAAGACTTTGGGGCTCTATACCCTGAAGAACGTTACTCCACTGACCGACATCAATGAACTGGAAGCGCAGACCGAAGCCGGCCTGTATTCCTACGTTGATGGCGCTAACACCCTCGTTGGTGTGGTGATTGCCTCTGACATCGCTGATGGTGCAGAAGCTGTCGCAATTGCCGCTATCGTCAATGCTGGCCTGAAATACGCCGTCCCGACGATTACCACTGTCGACGGTGACACCTTTACCCAACTCATCGGCTTTACCTTCAAGGGTATCCTGGAGTGGGTTAAAGGCGCTGTAGCTGTCAAGGTGATCCCACCGACCGACTACGGTCTTCTGACCGTTGACGAGGATGCACCTATCGTTTAACCCGCTGGGTTGAGCTGCTCTAGTAAAGCCTACCGCTGGGGTTATTCCCACGGTAGGCTTTATGGCTGCTTGATGCCAGTTAAAATTTAATCTTACACTAACGACTATTATCTACACCCGATAAAAGGTCATTTGTATTAAGGAGTTTCATCCATGACCGCACAATTAAAAGCAGCAATCGCAGCACCCGCTGTGATGGACGAAGAAGAGTACGCGTTGGTATGTCGCGCACTGGAACCGTCCTTTGTAGACCATTTCCATAGCCTGGGGGTTATGAAGACCGTACTGCGTGAAGTCGTATACGGCATTGATCATTTGCGTACCCTGATCGAGATGCCTGAGTGTCCGGTTGGCAAGACACTGGTAACTATGGACCTGGACCACTACAAGCTGGAATCATTTTTCCTGTTTGATCAGTTGTTCCGTGCCACGAATAATGACTGCTGGAAGATATCGTTACCCACTCCAGGGGTCAAGAAAGAACTCGATGGATTCTTTAACCGGAATTACATCGAAACGTTCCATTTCATTATGGAACGCATGGGGTTGCAGGAGCTGGCATTCAAGGTAGACCACATCAGGTTCTCGATCGAGTTCAATGAGATCATTCCTGATAGCAAGTTGTTTATCTTCCACTTCAACAACCTGGACACTCGTCAGGGCATCAACCTGCCGTTTGCCCGCCGTCGTACGCAACACTCCATAAAGGTCAAACGAAATGATTGATCCAAGAGACTTGCGCGACAAAGACGATGAATGGGTCTCCCGTATGGTGGAAGATCCCATCCGTAGGCAGCAACGCAAACGTCGTCGTAAAACCTTCCGTCTGATCGGTATACTGTGCATTATTGCCCTTGTAGTGGGCGCTGTGATCGGCTGGAGGATGTAGTTTTAAGTTAAGGAGGACTTCAGGCCTACATTACTACCGTGTATCAAAGACGATCATTAATTGTGGTCTTCCACGTTAAGTTAATAGGGAAAAATTTATGAGTGAAGCATTAAGAAAGTTGGAGGTTAACGATGGACTGATAACTAATCTCGCCCCAGTGTCTGAAAGCAAACGCTTGGGTTACTTCAAGTATATCTTGAACGTAGAGTTCGTCGACACCTTCCTGAAGTACATCCCGGATGTCAGGAAGCTGCAAGAGTTCGTCTACGGGATTGATTGCCTGACAGAAATTAGCAGTAGCAGTTCATTTCCTTCCGGTCGATTGTTAAACAACATTGATATCAACGAAAAAGCCGCTGGCAAGTTCAACGAGCTTCGTTGGTTGACTCGCGACCAATCTTTTCTGGGCTGCCAAGTAGGTATTGAAACTACAGAGCTGATCACAGAGTTCTTCAGCTACGAGTATGCAAAGTTATTCGGCGAGTTGTTCGATAAGTCGCGACTGCCATTCGCGACATTCGCACTCGACGGTGTTTGGTACCACCTGACCTTTAACCGCAGCTTCAACAAACTGAGAACGCACTCTGCGATCAAGTTGACTAGCGCGGATAGAAGCAGAGAAGTCTATTTACCTTTCCTCAGGACTCGAGCTGGGGTTTAAGCAAGCCGGCCGTAATCCCCTGGGCTGTAATGCCTGGGGGATTATGGTTCCTTTTTTATTTGTACCCGCTGTAACTTTGTAAAGACCAATTAACAAGGAGTTCCAAATGAATACACCAATCAATAAAGAGGCCACTTACATGCAAGGCAGACCAACGCCTGTGGTTTTCCGTAAAGTCACTCGTCCAGATGTAACGATCACCATCATTGGCGATTTTGTCAACCGCGAGATAGCTGACTTACATGCGCCTAAAGAAGGAAAGATTGGCGAAGCCTATGTCTCAGAAAACCTGGTTTTTCTTTGGGACATACAACGAGGTGTCTGGGTCGCAGAAGGTATTGTTGGTGATATTTGGGAGCCTGTTCCTTATCAACCATTTGATACCTTTAATGCGCCGACTCTTTCCGAAGAAGCCATGCTCAAGGCTAGCCCAAATGCCAGCAAAGAAGCTAGCAACCTCATGGGTGGGCACATCTATATTTGGAACTCAACTGGTGGGGTTTACGAGAACATTGGTAAAGCCTCCGACCTGCTGGGAAGTAACTACGCCCCAGAGTGGCCGAAAACTCTAAGTTTTACCATGAAGGGTAATTGGGAAGACGGCAAGCCTCTGCCGGAGGAAGGAGCTGAACCTGGCGACTGCTACATCTGGGAAAATCATTGCTGGGCGAGAACATCCCTGCATGAATGGAAGGACTACGGTGACTTAACTCACATGGCCAGCGTTCAGTTTGAGTTCCTGAATGACTGTAACAATCAGCCAATACCAACGTCTGGTGCCGCTGGTGTTGACGACCTGCTGAGAATCTCCAAACAACCATTGTTCTTCCTGGATAGCGACGGACGGGATACTACTGCCACCTTGCTGCAAAATCTCTACCAGGAAGATTGTAAGGCCGGTTATAATGGCACCATGAATGAATGGCGAAGTCAGAATGGAGACCTCAACTCTTTGCTGCGTAAAGCTGCTGGTGTTTGTAAAGACCCAGTGGGCGCTGCTGGGGTAGACATAATCTTCAAGTCGGATACCATCCAACCTCCACCTCGTCCTGGTTCAGTTGCGGCGTTAGAAGAGCAACGGGTGCGTATACACCAGCGGGAACTGCTGGTAGATAGCAAGGAACATCCTTCTCTGGATGATGTGGCCTCGTTGCTAGAAGGTGCTTTGACCAAACTAGAAGGCGAAGAAAGTGATGCTGCTTTCAAAGCTTTGGATGCCTTGAAGAAGGTAAAGGTTGATCTTCGTCGTAAGCGTCGTAACACTTGGCTGCGTTGGATGCTCTTCTGGGCTATCCTGGGTGGTGTTGTTTACGGGTTGTACAAGTGGATACCGACGCAAGTAGTCAGCGGCCGTTACACCGTGACAAAGATCTGCTCTGTGCCTTTCGGTAACGGTACGATCACCGGCATGCGTTACTACGACTACGGCTACAAGTCGTTATTCGGTGTACACATGACGTTGGAAAGTACCGTACGGGAAAACACCGACGTTACCAGGAACGGTCAGGAGTTCACTATCTTTGGTTTGTCTCCTCGCAATGAGGCTGCCACCGAAGAAGAAATGGCTTTAGCAGACAAGGTATTGAAGACTGCCGAAGTAGAAGTGGAAACTGAGCCTAAACCACCTAAAGGTAAATGGTGGCGTATAAACATTTGGACTAGCGACAAAGGTAGTCACTGGATGAAGCCAGCCGAGCTGTATTTGTTCGCGTCTGAGAAGTTCACAACCATGGTCGCTTACAAGGACTTCTGCAAATGAAAAGCATCAAGCACGTAAATGTGGGAACTGTGGGTCATGTTGACCACGGTCGTGTGTTGCAATATACGGGTCGTGAAGGGTACGAAAGTATGCTCGAAGATTACCCGTCGAACGCACCATCCATCACACGCTATAGAAATCCATTTACACCTGAATGGATTTACTGGTGGAACGGGTTGATCTACGTGGGTGGCCGGGTTATTCACAACCTTCGCATTTACGAGGAAGTTGAAACCCCGCGCGCAGAGGTTGGTAAGATGTTCCCTGCGTGTGATTCCATTACAGAGACCCATTCGAAAGACTACCACCGGTTAAAGCAAATGCTGGCATACCGGATGAACAAGGGGGCCGTTAGCGGGAAGATGATGCCCAGTGAGGTCGTCGAGTCGATTGAAGACTTCATGCGGCCAACGCCAATGAAGATCAAACCGATGTTAATCATCCGGGAACTCGAACGCGATCGCCGCACTGTTATTCCTTCCCGCGGTGTGATTCGCTGGGCTATCGCAATGACCCAGTGGGACGAGTCAGCTATCATGAAGATAGCTGGTATGACTGATAACGACCTTAAAGGAATCAAGTAAAGATGACTGAACAATTCAAGGATGAGATTGAAACCATTATCGCTCAGTACAAGGAGAATGGTCCTAACCCTGGCGATACCTTTGCTAAATTAGCAGGTGTAGGGTTAGTTGTAGTGAAATCCAAAACACTGCCCTCGGGCTTGATCATTGAACCTTTTGAAAATATGGAGAAACATGATGGGTGATCGTCCTAGTCCTAACAAGGGTCGCAGCATGGTACCCGCTAACCATGCTCTGAAGTACACCGAAGAAGACATGCTCCGGACGATGGAGTTTGCCAAGCGTAATGCTCGAGGTAACCTCCTGAAAGAGCTGGGTATTACCGAACTCAACAGTCCTACCAGTACACCGTCATCCAACTGCCTAGCCACCGGTGGCGATGACGACTTCCCTGAGTTAGTCAATCAGGACCGCGCAAGCCTGTGCCTGGGTAAGCTGACTGATGACGAAATGGCTACTCTGGTCTTCATGCAAGGTGATATCAGTAAAGAAGACGATATGCGGCTGATGCTGGCCCATATGGAAGCCGGGAAAGATTACTACTCGAAGATAGCTGCGGTCACGGGTGGTAAAGAACGTATCCGCTGGCTGTCTCGTCACCTGGAAAAGTCTTTACGCGAACAGCGGTCTCAGCGTACTGCTATCTGGAATTTCATCATTGATGAATACGGTAGCCGTGGTGAGGATGCATTGCTCACCGCTTGTGATGCACTTATGTTGCCAAGGGAATATGCGTTGGCTCGACTACACGTTAAAGAAGGAGCGGATCATGGGGGTTAAAGAACCTAAGTCAATTAAGAGTAGGAAGCTGATAGACTTCCCTCTTTTTCATATCAGCTTTAAAGGCGATCTGGAGGGCGTATGGGAGCCAGGAACGCAAGCTGGCTCAGATGTACCGGGAGAGCACGAAGACAGCTCCTGGGCCTATCCAGAGCCGTCTATGAAGGCAATCTCGCTGGGTCCTGATATCGAACGTTGCTTTCGCGGTATCTACCCCAACGTAGCGAGGTTCTTTGAGAAGGATAAACTCCCTCACATGAACTTCTTCGTTTATCGTCCGTTGTTTGAGGGCAACGAACGGATAGTACCACCGGATATCCTTGTACGGGATAAATGGGTATGGGACGCTTACGCAACCCAGGAGTATCGTTGCCTGGACCCTCTACAGATGAACTTGGTCGGCGAAGTGCAGATCATGAGCACAAACTCATCGCCCGTAATGAAAGCCCATCCGTTTAACGATCCCAAGAATCCAAAAGAGGAAATGGGACCTACGACGATTCGTTACAAATGGGTCTTCACTAACGGCTACATGTCTTAGCAAGGAGTTAACAATGATAACTGATTACGCGCGCTTGCTGTATGCTATTTGCAAAGGCAAGATCGAGATTTCCGCGAATGACCATCGTGATGTTTACGAAACGGTGGAAGAGCGATTGAAGCATATCGCTAAGTTCGACCCTGCTGCTGTGGCGGCGATTACTCCAGAGGTTCGCGCGGAGATGATCGCCACTAACACGCTGATCTGCGTCGACATCGCACCAGAGAAACCGGAAGAGGAGTTTAGCTTCTTGGGAGCGTCTCTGGAAAAGGTTCTGGAAGCAGCTTATATTGTCGCAGTTGAACTGCGCGGTAAGGGTTGCGTCGCATGGCCAGCGGACTCGATTAACCTTACCGCTGTGTTTGGTGAACTTATTGCTACCGCAAAATGTTCGGTCTCTTTGACTATCAACGAGTTCAAAGCCAAGCACTGGGATATCGAAAAGCAGGATTACGTTTTCGATATGAACGCCAAGGAATATCTACGTGATCTCGAGATCACGTGCCCAGATCGCTTCCAATCCGATGAAGAGGATGAGGCTGAAATCGGTCCAGGTTTGGGTCAACAGATGGTTGATCGCAACGAGGTTCTTTCGCTGGCGTTCTATCCAAACACACCTGTTGGCTTCTACAACTTCATGCATGTTGATCTGGAAGGCATGATAACTGGTGCACTGGAGCTGTGCAAACGGGAAGTTCTCACTATGGAGGAAATTCAGTAATGAAAGAGAACAAAGATCGACACCAGATTGTAATTGCTCGTGAGATGTATGACGACCTGATCCGCCTGGCCGATATCGGTGCTCATGAACGTGATGGGCATAATGGTGTTGTACGCACCGTTAGACGTCATGCACAGAAGTACAACAAGCACCTTCACGAAGAACGTCAAGTCGAAGTTGTAAAGGACGCGGCTGAATACCGTCGACTGCGCAGCGAGGTAATCGACCTGGTTGTTAATCACATCGGTCAGATTGTTTGGGTTAAATCTAAATCGCCTGCGCCGCGTGGTCTCGAAGAAGGTGTTACGTTCTACATCGCTTACGAGGTTGTGGGGCGTTCTGAGCTGAGTAAGCTTGCTGTTAAGGTAGCGCCAAAGGTTGGCTCTGGTTTGTCTGACAAGCACATCTCAGCGCTGCGTAAAGACCTTCCTGAAGGCTACACCTACACAACCGTAGGTATGGGCTCTTATACGGCTTACGATCCCAAGGTTGTAGAGCTAAGGAAGCCGTATCAAATTACAAGGGGTAAATGATGATTAACAAAGGGATTTGCTTCACTGATGATTTCCCATTGCGCAATGCAGGGGAGGCTCAGTTTAGAGTTTCGCGTCCAACGGGTGAGGTCATTACTCGCTCGGTCCCCTGGATGCGGCGTCAGAGCACCATCCTGATACGTCACGGCTTTCGTGATCCTATCAAGTTCTACAGCGTTACGGAAACCGCACATGGGAATCTGATTGCCCTGAGTGACGGTCATTACACCCGTTACTATTGGCTCAGTGCTATGGGTCGTCGTGACACGTACCTGGTTCAAGGTTCCTCGTCTACCTTTGAGGAAGCGTGGGAACATCTGTTTGAAGCACTGGTACTCGATGGACGGGCTCCTTCTATCGGGCTGTATAACCGAATCAGTTTCCTCTTTATCTGGTACTTCAATCAGATCGAAGAGCAACCGGTTCGTCGTGCCACTGAAGGTTTGTGGCGTGGTGTAAAGAAAGAAGTATTATTCGAATGGTTACCCGAGATCGGCAAGTGTGCCGTTAAAGTAACTATCACTGGTTCCCAACCCGTTGCAGTACCCCTGGCGGATCACCCGCTGGTAGGCTTATTGCGCAAATAAACAAAGAGGCAAATGAAATGACAAACGCACAACGCAAGTACCACATGACTGCCCTGATTCGTCTCGACAATGGTCAACAACTGTACATGTCCTCCCAAGGACTCCAGACCACTTACATCGTGTCAGACAAACCAAACGGCGGCGGTACTATGTACCTGATTGAAAAACCTTCTCACTCGGAGAAGGAAGCCATTGAAATGTTGTTTAAGAAACTGATAATGGATGACCGTGAGCACTCTATTAACTATTACAACCTGGTTAATGCTTTCTTCATCCGGTATTTCGACAATGACGCTAAAGAGTTCAAAGCAACTCTGACCGGTCGTTGGCACAACCTGTTTTTACACGTGGAACTGGATCGCACCGAAGGGCTCAGTGGTTCACTGATGTTCTTCCATGTTCACGATAAAGAATTTCTCGTTCCGCTGTACACACATCCAATCGTTCACATTCTCGCATCCAAAGTGTAACCACGATCTTACGCTTGAAACAAAACCGCCAGCAGCTATGTAAGGGGACAAAGCATGCCAGTAGTAGAGATGACCATTGAAGAACGCATTAACGATATCACCCGTGAATGTACCAAGCAGGGGCTAGGACTGGTGATGGAGTACGACCCTGTAGAGGAACTGTGGACTGGTTATTTCGATGACAGTCCAGAAGTAAAGGGTACCCTTGATGAAGTTATCGATGGTCTCGAATCTGAGTTGAATCTCTAAGCAGTTATAACTACCTCCTACCCCGCAAAGGGTAGGAGGTAGTTAGCCTGTTACTTTATTTTTGTCTCCTGATTTATCATTGTACAGTAAGGAAAGGACGCCGGTCTAATAGAGCTAGACTGGTCATTACCATCTGGGGACGCACATGAAAATTAAAACAATAGATATCAATGGGCGCATTATCCGTGTAGCTGTAAGAGAAGGGCTTGCAAATACAACACCTCTTCTAATATTCAACGGTATCGGGGCTAATCTTGAACTTGTTATACCGTTCGTTGAGGCGTTAAATCCTGATCTGGGAATAATCGCCTTTGATGTTCCAGGGGTTGGTGGATCACCGTCTACAGTACTGCCTTACCGTTTCTCTGGGTTGGCGAAGATTGTTTCTCAAATGCTTGATCATTTGAATTACGGCCAAGTAGATGTACTCGGTCTTTCTTGGGGCGGATTCCTTGCTCAGCAGTTTGCCCACGATTATCCAGTCCGGTGTCGCAGACTTATTCTGGCGGCTACTTCTTCCGGTATCATGTCTATCATGCCGAAGTCCTCAGTACTGGCACTAATGGCTAGTCCTCGGCGTTACACCGACCCTGAGTATGCTGCTAGCATTGCAGGCGATATTTACGGCGGTAAGTTCCGACACGATAAAGAGTTGGCTGCTGCTCATGCTGCTAAAATGTCGGCGGATAAATCCACAACCAAAGCGAGCGGTAAACAAGGGTACTATTATCAGGTTATGTCAGTGTGGTGGTGGACCAGTCTTCATTGGTTGTGGAACATCAGACAACCGACATTGGTGTTAGCCGGTAATGACGATCCGTTGATTCCCTTGGCTAACATGAAAGTGTTGGCAGCACTGATCCCTAATTCGGAACTACATGTATTCGATGACGGTCACTTGTTTCTGCTTACCGACTTGCCTAAGGTTGTCCCTATTATCACCGAGTTCCTAGCGACTGCGTAAACCAACCATAGCCCTACCCTCCCTTTTCGGGGAGGGTAGGGCTGGTCTATCGCTTTATTTTTTGCTTTACGGCGGACTGTATTCCCATGTATCTGTTTGACCAGTGCCTCCTTTGATACCAGCGAAATACCAAAGTTTACGGCCCATGAACCCCGCGCCACCAAAGCCACGAGCGGCACTAGCGTTAGCCGGTAGTGCGTGCCAAGTGTCGTCTTCAGGGTTGTAGTAGTTTGTCCCACCATAGGGAGCCGTTGTACTGGCGTTACCCCACAAGGAGATCAAACGATCCTCAAAGAACAGGAAACTGCGACGGCATCCATAAGACGCTAACATTGTAGCCAGCTCGGTCATGGTACCAGCTACAGTGTCGTAACAAAATAATTTGTTGGTGTAGACACTGTTGTTACGTCCACCGATGAGATAAATCTTTGTTCCTATTGCTGCTACGCCAAGATCCAGACGAGGCACTTGTCCAGTGGTGGTTAACTCGGTCCAGGTGTCGGTTAGTGTGTTGTATTTGTACTGGTTAAACTTAGTCGGTATTTCAGGGGAAGCGGTCGACGAAGTCATACCACCGAACATGTAAATATCAGTACCTACAGCACAACCGTCACCAAAGGTCATTGGCCCAGGCATCACTGCTTTAGTAGACCAAGTCCCGGCAATAAAGTCGTAGCATTCCACTAAGGTAGTAGCCGCACCGCCACCTGCGTTTAATCCACCGCACACATACATCTTGTCGCCAACTACCACCGACGTGTGTCCAGCTCGTGCGGTAGGTAGATTGGCTAATGCAGTCCAAGCGGCACCATCCCATCTACCAAAGGTAACCTGAGGTGATCCGGAGAAACCACCCACCCAGTAAAGCTGTCCGTTCCATTTAACAATGTCATGGTGGAAACCATAACGAGCACCACCCACTTGTTTCCAGGTCAGTGTTGTAAAGTCCAGCGGTGGACCTTTACTCCCTATGGCCCAGGAGTGCATTTGTTCAAACATATCAATCTCCAGGAGTGGTTAAATCTGCAACTCCAGTACCGGAGTCCACTGGACGTACGAGGAAGCGTTGCTGTATTGCAGTGGAGTTGCCTGTACAGAGTCGATATTACCGTTGGTGGAAATACAGGTTCGTGTCACCACGTTAACCTGGGCCGTCGTGCTGTGGTAATCCGCCGTCAGTCGGTGGACAGAAACACCGATGGTAGAAGACGATTCATCCATAGCCGGGATGTTATCCACGTTGAACTCGCGGTTCAAGTAAAGCCCAGCAAAGACCTTATCGATCTCCCCGCCGCGCAGCTGCGCGCTAGTAGTACCGGTGGTGGCCAGTGTTTCTCTGGACGTAGGGAGTCGAACAACAAACCTATTACCCTGAGATGTAACGATCTTTCCTTGCTCAATGGTTCCTAACAACGTTTTAATTGCAGAGGGCCAGTTGGCGGAAGGTTCCAACCCGTACACCAGTCCTTTCTGATAAAGCGATTGGAACGACAGTGTGCTCGCAATCATCAGGTTAGGGAAGAACAGGATCTTTCCTTTATAGACAACTTTGTGCCAGTAGTTACCAGACGTGGCGTTGACAGTAGACAAAGCTGACATGTCACAGGCAGTAAGGAACTCTGTAGCAGAAAAGATATCTTCCAGCGGAACACGCCCAAAGTAACCGTAGTCCCAGGTGCCTCTGAGAAGCGTCTGAGGACCTGGGCCGGTGTTGGGGATATACGCGATGACGTATTCGGCGGAGGGGGCTTCATCGGCTCCCTGGACGCTTGTAACCACGTAGTGATACGTGATGTTGCGCTGTACTGTGTTGTCGGTATACGTCAGGGCATTACCTGGGAGTACAGCCAACGGTGCGGGTAAGTTACCCACGTCGATCTTTGACGTCGAACGGTAAACATTACGGCTATCCGCTGCGACGTTGTGATCGATCCAATCCAATTTAATTGGCATGGTTCATTCCTCAGAATTGTAGTTCGAGTAACGGAGAGTAGCCATATGTGGCCGATGCAGCGCTCGCTTGGTTAATCGAATCAATGACCGACGAAGCTCCCCGATGGAGCGCTGTCTTTGGAGTGGTTGTGGCCACGAACAAGTGCTGGGTGAAGGTACCTTGCGTGGTAACTGGTACGGAGGTGTTATCGTCCAGTAGAGAACCGGAGTTCCAAGACAAAGCCGCGTTCGTATTTACACGTCCCATGGTTTGGTCCCACTCGGACCCTTCTTTATCAGCTGTTGCCGTTGTCACCAAAGTGGTAGTCGGTAAAGTCGAACCTTTAAAACACCGAGCCAGGAAGTTGAACCCAGCAAAGGTGATTATTTTCTTTTGGTTGAATGGAGTGAGTGCAGCGCCAGATGGATAAGCGCCGTTGTCATCAGTTCCGTAAACCAAGCCAAGACCGTACAACTGGTCCCACCTTACGTTGGTCATGATTGCACCGGCGGGATAGAACAGAATCTTACCCTCACGTACAAACTTGTAGTAGTATTGGATTTGGGTATCAGAAATGACAGACCCGATCCCATCAACACCCAAGGCTGTACGGAGTGCAGTTCCTGAAATCATCTGGGCCACAGGAACTCGCCCAAAATAGCCTAACGCCCAATCACCGCGAACAGGTTGCTGTGGTCCCGGTCCCGTGCTAGTGAAATAACCAAACGGCTGGTTAGGACCTAGATCTGTATCCGATCCGCGGTCAGTTGCAATACGGAAGTAATACACCGTATTGTCGGTTGGTGGATCCCAGGAGAACGACGTCGCATCACCCGCCAGTGTTGCAATTGGTGCTGGTAACGCATCGTCCGCAATCTTTGCAGTGGCTGCATAAATGCGGATCGCCGTAGCGACCCCCGCATTAGAGGCGGGCCATGTAATCGTGATAGACATAAATCCTCACTTAGATGGCTGGTGCTACAAGTTCCAGGATTGGGTACCAGGAGCACAGGTAGGAGTCAATGTTGTTAGAACGTTGTCCCATACCGATTCGGCTTTCAAACGCTGCTCCGCGACGAACAATATGGTTGGCCGTAGCGCTGGCTTCCTGCACACCGGCGCCCGTATAACCGTTCCAAGGACCAGGCAGTATTTCTTGAACCCCTTGGGACGCAACGTTTACTAACCGTTGTGCAGGAGGAACAAATTTACCCAGCGGATAAATGAAGTCGTTCCACTCGTTAGAGTATTCAGCTGGTTCGTCCACTGCGCCGGTCGGAACAATGCGTGTCACGTCATCACTGTAACCTTTCATCAAGCGCACGATGAAGGTATCAGGGCCAATCGTTATGGTTTTGTACTGGTCGATGGGGCTAAGACCGTTACGGTGATCACCAGGGCCGGCCACACCAAATACCAAGCCAGCATTGTAGATCTGCGACCATTGGACCGACTGACCTAAGCAAGTGTTAGGCACGAAGAAGATTTTGCCGTTACGAGCATACTTGTGCCAGACAGGCGATACGTTAGTGCCAGCACCAGCAGAGAAGTTTACCGCAGTCCTCAAGTTAGCGGTGTTAATAAGCTCACTGGAAGGAATGGTTCCGAAGTATCCGTAGTTGTAATCTCCGTACTTCAACTCAGAAGGCCCTGGGCCCAAACGAGGAACAGCCTGGATGCGATAGTTCGGGGTTAGCACACGGTCGTTCGCACTGGTGGTTTCGAACATGTAGTAGTAGTAACGTCCACGAACAGCATCAGGGTCCGTCCAGGTTACTTCCCCTGCGGACAACGTCACCAACGGGCTTGGTAAAGCAAGCGGGTCGATTGGGGTATCCGCACGATAGATCTTGATTGTTACAGGGACAGTGTTGATGTTAGTCCAAAGATGTTTCAGGTTCATGAGGTGTGTTCCTTATACGCGGGTGAAGGACATTGATACCGGGACAAGCGGGTTAACCACCGTAAGGTCCTTTGGTCGACGTACGACATCCACGAAAGTTACAGATTGAATGGCGAGCGTCTTGGCGCCACCGCCGTCGTCTGACAAGAGCTGGAACGGGTTCTGGACAACGTCAACAAAAGCACCCGTTACACTCAGAGGTCCTGCGTTACCAGTGTACTGTGAAAAGAGCCGATACGGGTTGAAGACACTGCCATCATCAATCAGTTCGAACACAGGTCGCCAGGCTTCACGTCCAGCAGAAACCGTTGCCTTAATCGAAGAGAGGCTAGAACCAGTTACACCGCGCACGTGAGTGTTAGCGACGTTAGCCTGAGACGTTTCTTGTAGAACAGTGTATCCGCCTCCGGCCGCGCCGCTACCCAGGTCTACGGTAGGGAACTGCTCGAATATAGCCGTGTTAGGACGACTGTTGGCGTTCAAAGGCAACAACCTATAAATCAGGTCGTTGTATTCAACACCATCGGCCACCAGACCCATAGCGGTATAGTCAGTGCCAACGTATGGATCTGCCAGAGCACCTTTCAGACACCGCACTGCTAACTTCCAAGGGATTGACTGACCGGCCTCTTCTTTTAGCATTACTTGGAACTGATTGGTGGCGGACCCAGCCACAGGGTAAAGACCGTTATCTTTAGTGCCGTAGACTGCACCGACTTTGTACAAGTCATTCCACGTCACACTGGTGCGAAGTAGTTCTTTAGCGACGAAAAGAAACTTTCCTCGGTAAATGTATTTCATCCAGGTATTGTCAGTTTCTTTGTTGACAATACCTGCGGTCAGTCCAAGGAACGACGAAATTTCCCACCCGGCAAATAGTTCAGCAGAACTCAGGGTACCGAAGTAACCAATGTCCGCAGTCCCCTTCAGCAGGGTCTTCCTACCAGGTCCGGAGTTAGGAAAGTATGTCTGTCCCGTATTGCCTGTTCCTAGGAGCATTTCAAACATATCAATCTCCTTGTTATACCTATTAAAAACCCTCCCGGCCTACTGGAGACAAGGAGGGATAAACATAGGTGTTAAAGCACTAGCTCCAGAACAGGCCGCCAATACCCGAATACCGAGGTTGTGCTGGCGAGGGTTGTAGTCAACAAACCATCAGGCACAGCAACTCCATTCGTACCTCGCAAAATACATGTATCACCAGCGGTGGTTGTCACGTCTTTGGTGTAGATGTTCTCGTTCACACCACTGATGACCAGGTCGTCTAGTGCAGCCACGCCAAAGTTTTGCACTCGGGCTTGGTAGTTAGGGGCCATTATGAAATCGAACTCACCTCCTACCTGGTTTGCGGGCACAGCGCCTGCACTCAGCGTACCAACCCGAGTACCTGGAAGCCGCATAACAAAATTGTCGGCGCCTTTAGCAATGGTAAAGTTCTGAGGAATTGTTCCGTAAGTTGATTTTGCCAAAGCACTCCAAGTGCTGGGATCATCAGCTCCGTAAACCACGCCGGCTTTATACAGGTCGGCCCAACTCCAGGCGCCATAGGACGAAGAGATTGCTTGATCAGGAACAAAGACGATCTTACCGTTATAGACCATCTTTACCCAACAAGTCATTAACAACGCACCAGTTGTTAAAGTTAGTGCTGGATAATTTACCGCATTGAGTATTTCATTTGGGTTAAATAGATCTTCCGCATTAATTCGCCCGAAGGTACCGAGGCTCCAATCTCCACGGAGGAGCTTCTGAGGACCAGGGCCTGTATATGGCATGTACGCCAACGCCATGTCCGAAGACAAGGTTTCTTCTGTCCCTACCACCGCGCTTACCCGATAATGGTAAACCTGATTACGCACAGCAGTGGTGTCGACGTAGGTGAAGGTTCCTGCTGGTACTTCTGCCAAAAAGGCCGGCAGTGCACCGTCAAGGATCACGCTGTTGGCTCGGTACACCCGAAACTTATCAACAGTAATGTTGCGATCGATCCAGTTAAGTGTTAAAGACATGGTCGGACCCTTATGTCAGAATGAGTTCAAGAACAGGTAGCCATGATTGAGTTTGAGCAAAACCGTTACCCATCGTTAGCGCTGCAATGACGTCAAGGTTTGCCGAACTGGTCATTGACGCCATTACACCGTTGGCCGTAAAGTTTTGGGTCCACCCACTGAAGCCGGCAGCACCTACGAGATCACTCCACTTGTCTTGCGGTGAGCCGGCCAGACTCGTGCTACCCATACGACCGATTAGATCGTTATACTCACTTGGGAAGATGTCGGTGATCCCGGTGATGTAAGACGTTAGGGGTTTATCACTGGCTCTAATGGCGCGGACGATAAACTGATACGCACCAACCGTAGCCAATTTGTATTGGTTTGCAGGTGCTGTGTAACCGTTCATGGCGCCGCTGTTCAAAGTAAACGGGAAGGTGCCGTTATCGTTCGTCCCCATCAACAAACCAGCGTTGTACAGCTGATAGGGCTGAACAGTGGTAGTGAAATAGTAGTTCGGGATAAAGAGCACCTTACCCTTGCGGATAAACTTGTGCCATGCTGTTATCGTGCCGTCAGCCGTCAGTGTCCCGGGAATAGGGACCTGCGCATTAAGTGTTGACGGGGTAAACATTTGCACGGGGGTGCATGTCCCGAAATACCCCAGGTTCCAATCTCCTCGTAAGAGGGTCTGGGGACCCGGACCGGTGTCAGGGTAGTGTCCCATGAGGAGTACTGGACTTAACAACTCATTACCCGCTCTCACATGACCAACGGCATAGTAATACACGGTATTACGTACAGCAGTTGTGTCGGCGTACGACGTTGCCGAACCTGCGAGGGTTGCCAATGCTGCCGGTAGGTTATTCACGTCTAGCGGCGTTGTAGCCCGATAGACCTTGATGCTGTCAGCGAGTGCTGCGTTAGCGGCACCCCAGTTCAGAGTTACAGACATGGGTCACCTCTTAGACGGCAGCTGGTTCAACGAGTTCGAGAACAGGCCACCACACTGGGTTCACAGTGCTTGTGAGTGTGTTTCCAGTAATCATGCGGCGAGTTAATCCGTCCCTGGTGGCGGTGATACCTGAACCACGCACTAACGGTGTAGCCGAAGCGGCGTTGGTGCATTTCTCTTGCATCAATACCCCGTAGTTGGAAATGGATGCACCATACCCCTGAGCTGTCAAGGTGAGGCTGGCTTGGTTAGCCATGCGTTGTACCGCCGGAACCCATACTGAAAGAGGATACATGAAGTCATCCCATTCACAGGTAAACGTCTCTACCGGCTCTGCCACGTTAGTGGTTGGAGGGAAAACGTTGTAGTCGTCGTTGTAGCCACGCATTAACCGTACACGGTACGTATCCGCGCCGATGGTAACCTGAACGTTCTGGTTGACGTTAGAACCAGCGTTATACGGACCGTTATCGTTAGACCCGAACACTAGGCCTGCGTTGTACAACTGCGTCCAGCTAACACCGGTTACCGGCAACAGCTCAGGAACGTAGATGACTTTCCCATTCCGTGCAAATTTGTGCCACTTAGGTGAAATGTTCTGGACAGTGCCGGAAAGCATGTTAACCGCGGTACGCAAAGCGTTGATGTTAATGAAAGATGCGGACGCAATGCTACCGAAGTATCCGTAGTTGTAATCGCCAGCCTTCAGTGTGTTCGGTCCGGCCCCTCGACGAGGGACAGTGACGATCTGGTAGTTCGGGGATACCGTACGGTCAGTGGCCGAAATGGTCTCAAACACGTAGTAGTAGGTAGTCCCGCGCAAAGCGGTGTTATCGGTCCAGGTGGTTTCCCCAGCAACCAGGGAAACCAAAGCACCCGATAGGTTGGCACGATCAAGAGGAGCCGTACCGCGGTAGATGTTTACCGTGATTGGAGTTGCGCCGTTAGGGTTGGTCCAAGAAAGTTTGTTATACATGACGATTCCTAAGCAGCGTTAACGCCACTAATAGTGAAAGGATTCAAGTCTGCCTGGTTCCACGTGAGGTTGGCAGGGTCGCTTGCTAGCTGAGTGCCCGTAGCGCTTATAGTAAAGGGATTCAGTCCAGGGTTGTTACTTGATTGAACGTTAAGTGGGTTAAGCGCAGCACCCGGGAATGTAGCACCCGTGACTACCGGTTGCTTAGTAGGCCAGAGTGTAACCACGTTGATAGGGCTCTGGACACCACTGACCGACGATGCCGTTCTGACGTCAACGATAGCAGGAGGCTGAAGACCCACGGGAGCGGCTATAACAGCAAAAGGATCCAACAACGTGCTATCTGGGATTAGTTCCAGAACAGGACGCCATTGGAACGACGACGATGCCTTCGATAAAGCGGATATCCCAGTGAGGTCGTTCGCTCCACCACGGTTCCAACTCTGCGTTACATCGTTGGTGTTGGTTTCCATTACCAAGGATGAGAGCTGTGTACCACCGGCGTACCCTACGTAGGTCGTCGCAAGAGTCGCCCATTTCTCGGCTACCCCTGTGTTAGTGCCTGTTACAATCCGCCCCAACAACTGGTTCCACTCACCGCCATCAGAAACAGCACCTGTGGCTGGATCGACGCCGACACCCGTCATCATCCGGGGTTTCAGGTACCAGTTACGGGTTCCATCGTTTTTCATAACGGGGTTAAATTGTTCAACCCCTGCACCCACTGGATAAAGCCCGTTACCTTTAACGCCGTATACCAAGCCTGCGTTGTACAGGTCATTCCAGCCGATCGAGGCAACTACTTGTTGACGGGCAATGTAGATAACCTTCCCATTACGGAAGAATTTAAACCATTGTGAACCAGCCCATGAACTAAGTGTCCCTACAGCGATGTTAAACTTAAACACCAACTCTGAACCGTAAAACAGTTCAGCTCCAGAAACTTCCCCAAAGTAACCTAGTGTTTGGTTACCTTTTGTCAGAGTCTTAGTGCCAGGCCCTGAAAGGGGGAAGTAGTTTTGAGCAACCTGCATCCCACTCAGCAGCATTTCAAACATGACGAATCTCCATCGTAATAGTTACGCTACGAGGTATCCGGCTTTTGGTTTAGTCGGATTGGTAGCGATGCGATACCCATCGACTCCGCAATTAATGAGAAACTTTTTCCACGCAATCACTTCGAGGACATCCATGGCTTCTTTAAGAATCTCGTCGATCTCTTTACGAGTGACAGGAACCTGTGTAGGGACACCGTTAATGATTTGCGTGATGCGGTACGTTTGACACAATTTATCATGTAACGTGCACGCTTGGCTGTATTCCCCCATTGGAGGGAGTATCCACCACAGTAATCGAGGGATGGTCGCCCCATCGGTTCTGAACCCTGTTTCCACATCTACGTATTTATCAGACCCTTCACTACCAATGTAGTAGCGGAATCCAGGGATAACCGCCCAGAGGTCCTTGTTATTCAACACACTTGCAGCTTTGTCGTACTGCAACTGTTCGATTGCACTGAATCGCGTAAATGTGCTCATGAGTGATTCCTTTAAAAAAGGGCGGGAGTATGGTTACCTAAGTAGTGCGCAAAAGTTCCGCCAGTAATAAACCTCCCTCTCTGGAGAGGGAGGTTACTTGCTTATGCCACGAAGAAGTCCTCCTCAGTAGTCAATGGTGGCAACTCTTCGATGGTGGTAGCAAGATCAGCGCCATCCTTTACTGCCCAAGTTTTGCGGTAGCCAAGAGTAGCAGCGGTAAACGCTGCGTCAGCTACGGCTACCATTTCAGCGGCACTGATCTCGACTACCACGTTTTCATACACGCGGAATTCGAATGTCATGTCACCACCCGCGGCTACTACTTCTTTGGCCACGGTGCGCAGACCCAGGAGGTTGGAACGATCGGCATTCCGGATCTGTACGTGGTAGACGTTCTCGCCAAAGGTGTGTGGGAAGCCACGGTCGAATTGAGTAACACGCATGGTTTCAGCTTGTGCTTGTAGAGTGGTCTTAGCAGTAGCCAGACGTGTAGCGGCTTCAACTTCAGAGTAGGAACGGACCACCCAGGTCTGGTACCATTCACCACTGATCAGTTCAGGGCGCCCTTCAGTAACCACGTCACCGGTGGGAATTTCAGTATCGTGAACTACTTCCAGACCAAACTCGATCAGGAGATCGGAGTCTACAGTAGCACCGTACATGGTGTTTGGTGCATACATTGCCATGTTAGACAAGTATACAGGGTAAGTATCCGATTCAGAGTGAATCAGTCGCGTCAAGCGGGTAACTTCAGTCATGATGATTCCTTGCGTATTAAATTAAAAAGGTATGCCTATATCAAAGTACCAATTCCAGCACAGACCTCTTGACACCATTTGTCATACCAGCCATGGTAGTCACAGAAGCCCCCATCCTTGGAGGCTTCCATGAGTTAGCTGTTAAGGTACTACAGCACCAGAAGCACCAGTCCATTCCACACCGTCCCAAAGGAAGGTAAGGACAGTACGGCTACCGGTCAGGCCTGGAGGCGAACCGCCGTTCCAAACCAGAACAGTTGCACCGGTAGCGGCAAAGGTAATGGTACCAGCAGCACCGTTGATCTTCACGACTACTGTCAGCGCACGAGCACCGATAGCACCGCCAACTTTCGGCCCATCAGCCAGTGTGATGGTTTTGGCAGTGGCTGCCGAGTTATCGACCTTCGCAAACAGGTTGACTGCTGGGTCGATAGTGGCTGTTGCAGAAATTGCCTGAATCGCAAGATCATAACGATCAAACGAAACCCAAACGCCTCCTTTGTAGATCCACTGGTGACCGTCGTTAGCCGGAGCGTTAACCCCGGTGTACACCGACCAGGTATGATCACCCTTACGGAGATACAGGTTGGCGTCTGTCGGCACATCAGCAAAACCAGGTACGAACGCAGTGATCTGCGCCTGGAGTTTACCGAACGCCGTGATGACGGTATCCGTAGCGGCGATCGCACTGTTGGTGGCCAAACTCAGTCCGGTCAACGGAGTCGTCCGTACTCGAGTTTGTGTGAAGTAGAGGTTAGTTGTCCCCTCTACAACAGCATCCGTCGTTCCAGGCGAAGCTACCAACGCAATGTAAACAGTACCCGACCAGCGATACTGAACGTTGGTGTCTTTGGCGATGTAGATTTTGCCCGTTTCACCAGTACCTGGGAAAGCTGCCTGGTTAGCGAACTCCAGAACATCATCGACGTAACTTGGCAGTTGGCTCGATGGAACAAAACCACCAACAAGCGTTGCAACGCTAACCCCAAGTGCCGAAGTCGGAACACCACCCAAGTCACCCAACGTAGGAGGAATGAACTGGGACCAGCTGTGGTCACCTTTACGCAGGTAGAAGTTACCGTCGGTAGGAACGTCAGCGAAACCACCAGTGATGACCTGCCAGGTTTTGTCACCCTTACGACCGTAGAGGTTAGAGTCCACTGGCGGCTCTGGAACAACTTCAATCCAGAGAGCATCAGCACCGCCACTACCCACTGGGTTCTTACGCCCGTAAGTTTTGCCATCATCCGGTACTTCAGGGATGATGGACGGCAGCAGTGCCCACGTACCGGCCGGTTGACCGTTGGCACGAGTGCGCAAGTACTTGTTGCCATCATCCGGAGCGTCGTCGAACGGGTCAGGGAATACCAACTCGACCCATTCACCTTCGTTGTCGGTGTTACCGCTGATCAGGGAGCGAACGTACAGTTTGCCATCGACCATGTTCGGTACTTCATCTACCGGCAACACAATCCACTCATTGCCCAGACGTACCGCTTTACCGAAGGACAGCACCGGCGAGTTGACATCACCCGCTACCAGTTGACCCCAGTAAGTCCAACCCGACACAGCCGACTTGTAGTAGACCTTGAAGGTATCGGAAACAGCCCAGTCACCGATGTTACCAGTGAAGCCAGCGCCAGGCTCATCGTCGCCAGCCGGAAGGGTGATCCAGGATGCACCTTTATCACCCTTGAAGCCACGAGGACCGATGACAGAAGGACCAGGAACACCTTGGATACCCTGAGGGCCACGAACCAGACCGATATCGATCCATTCGCCACCGTTAGCGGTAGTCCATATAGCCAGGTTGTTACCAACCAAGTAACCATCACCCAAGTTACCAGTAGGGTGTGCAGTCGACAACTCACCCAGTGTGGCGTAAGCACCCAAGATGTTGATCGAGGTACCCGCTTCACCTTTCTCACCATTGGCACCTGGAGGACCTTCCGGACCAATGATGTCGAACGGACCTTCCCACTGGGCATCAACCATCACATACAGCAGTTTACTGCTGGCGATGAAGTAGCCATCACCGTCTACGGCGCCTTGATCTACACGAGGCAGGAACTGTGTACCAGTCACGGTACCACGCAGGTTAATGCCCGTACCCTGAGGACCACGATCACCAGTAGCGCCAACAGCACCACCGTCGTACCACTGGCCACCAAGAGCCAACTGGAGGTGCTTGTTCAGGTCGACATAAGCCTTACCAGCGTTAGCCGCTGCATCTGGAACTACCTGGTCTTCAGGAGTCAGGATCTTGATGATCGTGATAGAAGAACCGTTAGCGCCTGGATTGCCGTCTACACCGTCGGCACCTTTAAAGGTACCCAGAGGGATCCAGCCGCCACCGACATAAGCGTACAGGGTGTTGGTGTCGCGAACAGAGTAAACATCCTGCTCAGCCGGAGTCGCGGTCAGTGCGGAGAATGTAGCCACCGAACCTTTAACAACGATGTTGACACCATCTTTACCGTCAACACCTTGCAGCGATTGCAGGAAGGTAGCTTCGTCGCCGCTATGACCTTGGTCAATCCAAACTTGGTAAACGCTCTTACCTTGGAAAGGACCGATATCGACCCACGCCGCATCGACATAAACCCACAGGTGGCCGGTATTGTCGGTGACATACGCATCTTGTTCTACCACACCCTGAATGCTGCTCAGGAAAGCTTGGCTAGCTACAGTGCCCTTAACGTTCAGGTTCTGGCCACGAGGACCGGTTGGACCTTCAACGGTAGACTTCAGGGACTCCAACCACTGTTGCAGCGTGCCACCAAACCCATCTTCAACCGCCAGTTCATAGGCGGACATGCCGCCAACCGAACCTAGATCGACATACTGAGCAAGGGTAGTTACCCAAACATATAGGTGACTACCGACGTACCAAGCTTCGGTTGCTACACCAGTTGCCGGGAGTTGACCGATAGAAGCCTTGGCACCCATCACCTCGAATGGAGAACGGGCAGGACCTTCATCGCCAGGAGGACCAGGAACAACCGACTTCAGTGTATCGAGGAACGCCTGTTGGTCGCCAACGTTACCCAGATCCAGCCAAGTTTGATAAGCAGACTTACCGACCAGTGTTGCCAACCACTGAGGCTTGGTGCCGACGAAGCCAGTTTGCACGGCGACGTCATAAGCGCTGTCGCCTTCAGGACCTTCCAACCCGATTGGGCTCCAGGCCGGATCTAGCGCTGGCTGACCTTCTGGAGGAGGGGTGCCATCACCACCAGGAACCAGCAACCACAGATCGCTTCTCCAGATGTAAGCATCACCGATAGTGGCGGCTTCCCATGATGGCAGCTCAGTGGTGTCAGGCCAGGTGCCAAGGAGCGTGATACCACGGTCGCCCAACAGGGAGCCGGAATCCGTCCACTCGATGCCGTTCCAGACGCGCAAGGCACCTTGAACGAAATAAGCAGTACCTTCAGCCATGCCCTCGGTAGGGATAGCATCCAGCTCAGCTTCGCTGGCCAGAGTACCGATTACTTTAACAGAACCGACGGAACCCGCAGCGCCTTTCAGACTGAGCAAGAAGTCTGCTTCAGTACCGACGTTACCTTGGTCAATCCAGATCTGGTAAGTGCTTTTGCCCACCAGAGAAGTCAACCACTGCGGTTTGGTACCGGCAAAACCGTCTTCAACAGCGACGTCGTAAGCACTATCACCCTTGTCGCCTTTCAAGCCGATGGTAACCCAGCCATCTGGTTGAGGAATGAGCAGCCAGATATCGCTCTTCCAGACATAGGCATCGCCTACCGAGTTGGAAGTAGGATCAGGCAACGCTACACCGTCCGGCCAGGCGCCGAGCAGGGTAATACCGCGTGGACCCAACAGCGAACCGGAGTTAACCCATTCAACCATGTTCCAGACATGCAACGCGCCTTCGACGAAGTACGCATCGCCCTTGACCAGCGGTCCAGTTGGAATGGCATCGAGTGCAGCCTGGTTGTTGAGGGTACCGATAACGTTCAGCCCGCCAACTACCAGGGCCTGGAACTGGTCGTACAGGTAGCGAGTGCGGTTTGCCAACAGTTTTGGTGCGCGGTTATCGGCGCCATCTGGACCACCACGGACTGGTTCCCCTGTATCGATAAGGGGGATGTCTTCGGGAAATTCACTTACTTCGACAATATTTGCCATGACTCGTTCCTTCAGGAATTTAATTTAAGATTTGCACGGACTTACTGATAGGTAAGAGTCCCGTCGTGCAGATAGGTGCCGTCGTGAATTGCGTCGGTGATAACCCCGCCGTTGCTCTCGACAACTGTGAGCGTACCGATAACGGTATGTGAATCGATAACAGCAGAGCTCACCAACTGATCGACTGTGATCTCCTCATCCGACAGCACGTACTTGCAACTGTCCTTGATGATTTGAAGAACTGTTGCAGCATCCTTGAAACCTTGTCGCACCAACACTGCCCCGGACACACTGTCGCCCTCTCCTGACAAGAGGTAGATGCCCTGTACTGTTTTGGATTCAAGTTCAGTAAGGGTCAACGGTGTGGGGTCAATCAGGTTAGCCGGTCCGTTGGCCACGTAGTCGGCCGGTTGATATTTTTGGTCGACTCCTGTGAAGAGTTGCGGTGAGTCAACGTCGACGAGGTAAGTGATAACACCAGCGTTTTCCGACTTACGGAAATTGGTGAAGGCGACTTGGCCGATGGTCAGGGCGGTGAGTGCGTTTACAAAGTTCTGTTCATCCTTATAGCGGTCTTGGTTATAAGCGATGAACCTGTCCAAAAACAGTTGTTCGTTTGGAAAGGCCATATTTAGTTCCACAGTAGGGTCAGGGGGCTTGGAGCATAAAATTGCAAAATAAGATAGTCAGTGGCATTTCATTTATAATAAAACTCAAACCTACATTATCTACTTGCAACCCCATTTCTTTTCAAAAATTTACAGGAGGTATTTATGCGCTACAAACGTTTTAACAAGCGGGCGGTGATTATCTTCTTGATTCAAGTGCTTGGACCCTTTGGGGCCTTCGGGATCGCTTACCTGATCTCAACCTTTATTAAAGCCTAATTCGCAAGGACTCTATCATGAAAATTGTACCCCTTAAAGATTTCCTCGCTCTGCCTGCTGGTACCGTTTATTTCAATTACGTTGAGCACAACTTTGATCTGGGCGGAACTCCAGCTTTGATGATCAAAGGCGCAACGCTGGAAGACGGCTTCTACGAGGCCACGTGTGTATCTACTGATACTGCGCTGGATGTTCGTCTTGTTCTCGGAAAGGCGAGTAAGAATGGAACGTCCTTCCTGCTCAACCCTCAGACGGCACAGTTTGATGGCACCTTCAGGGACGAACAGTTGTATGCGGTTTACGAACCCACTGATGCCAAACAACTGATTACTCATTTGCTCAAAGCATTTGGCGATAGCGGTCTGTTAGACAAGGGGATGGTCAGCATGGTAGACCAGGTTATTAACGTAACCGGTAATCTTCGTTATGAACCTACCTCCGTTTTCGAGCCTGATGACGGGACCATGAAAAAGATGTACGAAACAGCGCTCGAACCACGTTTCGAATGCACCAACCTGCACACCGGTGATGTCCACCATCTCACGCAAGACGAGGTAGGGGAACTCCTGGAAACAGGAATAGCACCAACTCGCCCGAACAACTGGGGTAACTCTACTCTTGAAGCGCCCCGCATTCCAACCAGCAAGGAGTCGGAAGAAGAAGCACTGAAGCTAGCAAGATCAGTGGTGGATAAAAACTATCCTGCGTATCAAGCAGCTAAGGCGACCCTCGATAAGCCGGATGTCATTATCCATGACTCACCGACCTTCCTTCGTGATATGGAAAGTCGGATTAACAAAGGTGCGTCGGTTGTCTTTACTGACAGTAAGGGTGCTGTACATTCTTCGTCTACCCCGATTCTGGTTAGCGAGGATACACTCGTTCTGCTGGAGAAAGTTTCCGACGAATGGAAACCCACCCCAACTATTGTTCCAGCTCCCAATACCCGTGACTTAACGATGAAGGCTAACGCAGAAACCGCCAACCGTCGTTGTGTGAATATTGTTCGCCCTAACAAGCATGGTGCCAATGTTAACTACGGTCGTCTAGCGGTGGGTCATTTGGAAGGTCTTCCTTTTGTGGGTCAGGTTGAAACTTTAATCCGGATGGGTGTTCCTTGTCTCTACGTTGAACGCATCCCAAAGTTTGTTGAAGATATCAGTCTGTCCGTGAAATGGGAAACTCTCGAAGGTGTTATCTACGCACTGGAGAAAGAAGACCTCGCACCATTGGGGGTAGCGTTGTCCAAGAACCATCGTGCTGTAATGGCGGTTCACATGGGTTGCTACCTGCAAGTCTGGGGGAACGGTGAAGTGGTGTCACCGCACAAAACGATCGATCACTTTGTTCACCGCCTGACCAAAGAAGAAATCGAAAACTCCAAGTTCTAAAAAGGGTGCTGCGATGGACAGTCAAGTTGTGGATAAAGTCTTTCTAGGCATTAGCAAACTTAACGGCGGGCTGTTCATCGCAGATCAGGACACTCTGATCAAATTAAAGGTTTGCTTCCGACCTTACAAGAGTAAGTACGAGTACAAGCGTTTTAATGCGTCAACCGTATATGCGATGACTCGCGGCTGTGAAAAGCTGTTGGTTGCGTACTTTAACAAACACCACATGGACGTGCGGGTTATGCTGGAATACACCGCACGCAAGAAACCTCTTTAGGAGATCTCATGGCTACTAGCTTACACATAGCGCTGCTTACTAAAGAACAGTTTGCAAACCAATACGAACGTGAAAAGCTGGAGGCTGGTGAGTCGACCGACTTCAGCAATGTTGTTCATGAAGGTTATGAAACGTTCTGGATCGGTCCTCGCCTCTGGTTCCATGAGGAATTCATGGCCAAGCCGTTTACCTGGGGTATGAGCAGGATCATCACCAAGGAAGAACTGCTGAAAATGCTGGCGCCAGCTCGGGAGTATGTTAACGACCCGGAAGAAGGCTTTGAAGCTGATGTGATTGCTAGTGTACTCAGTGATTACAAAGATCTTGAAGATAAGTTGAATGCGCTCAATGAAGAGACGCACATTCTTATCGGCCACGCCGTTTAATCGCTAGGGAGAAGACAATGGGCGAAGTAGTTAGTATGGCCGATTGGCGTAAACAGAAAGCCAAGCCAGTTTTCCGCGGTGGGATCGAGTTCACCTACAAGAAGAGTACTGTAGAAGAAGCGATGATGACTATTAACACGTTATTGCAGCAGTCACACGATGTCATGTCGTACATACCGCAGCTCCGATCTGTTCAGGCTCGGGAACAAGCGGTACTTGATTCGATGAGGTTCAGGGAACACGCCGACAAGGTGGCTAGAGATAATGGCTGGGTCATTTGTAAAGATGAAGATAACCGCCAGTATGTGGTACGCCCTAAGGAGCAGAGTTAATGACCGGTAATTTGATTGTTACTAAAGATCGTTTCTTTCATGTCTACGAGGTCAATGGCGTTAAGGAGACTGAGCATGCCAACTACCTGGCCAAGTCTACCCTGAAGTCCCCTCATGGGCCAATAGATGTGCATGCAGTGTTTCATGACGCAGGCAAAGTGGATCCTAACAAAGGTCGTTTCTTTACCAAGGGCCATGTCGCGCAGATTTTGTTCAGGGCCGTGCAGGGCGATATCGATCAATACTGTAATCCTTTACTTAACGGCGAGACCCTGGAGCAAATGCAAGAATGGGTGGACGGACTAACCCACTTGCAATACCAGCGCATTACTCAGCCGTATGTGTATTCCGAGGGTGTGGTATATCGAGAGTATGCTGGCATCCAGGTTATTGCTGACCGCTCTTCTTTCAGGTTGTTGGAGTTAATGGGCGAGGAGGAAGAGTTACCTCTGTATGAAGAGAATCACGATGGTTACTTCTGTATACGGGTAGACTTGACCGAACATCAGGACGAGAACATACTGGCTTTCTTGTACGTGAAGAATAGACTCGATCTCGTAACGCTCATGGACAAATTGCTCGATACCTGGATTAATGTAGAGGTTGTCGTAAGCAATGTCGAGATGCTCACGGCCTTGATGGGTCTCCAGCAACAGGATGATGTGTAAGGAGTAAAGCGTGGAAAATGATGAAATGATAGAACCTAAAGCGCGCGTTACTTGGGCTGGTTTAACCGCCGTCATCGTGTTCTTGGTTATGTGGGTTGCCGGCTGGGTACTGGCTAAAGGGTTTTGGAGCACGTTTGTTTCCGTTTTCTTCTTCCCTTACAGCTGGTACCTAGTGGTGCAGAAGATCATGATCGCCTATGGTCTAGCGTGACATAACCCTACCCCGTAATGGGGTAGGGGTTTATTTAAGATACATGTTTTTTTGGACCTATATTACCAGTGTGATTAAGACAATTATGTCTTTCACCCTAGGAGTAATACCATGAATACTGAATACCGCAAAACCCTGGAGAGCAGCGTACAACTGATCAAGGAGAAGATTCAACACATTCTCGGTCAGATTGACCAAATCAGTTTTGCAGACACTACGGGGATTAAAACCCTTGAAGGTTTGTTGGCAAGCCAAGAGGCTAAGCTGAAAGAACGTGAAGCCGAACTGTCTACCCTGAACGCTTAAGGAATCCTCATGTCTAACGAATTTAACACCCCTAGCCGTCGTCGTGTTATCGCCACCATGACTCGTGGTAAATCCAAAGAAGTCATTATGGTTCGGCACTATAACTATTTTGACACTGCGATGCCTCGGATGTTGCAACTGGCCATCAGTTATTGCAATGAAGGTGACTTCATCGAATTCGCCAGTACTGAGTTCGGTCACCAGCTGGGTGTGCTGCATGTTCGCAAGGGTGGTCGCTTTGAGATGGAAATGAGCTCGTTGGTTAAAGCTAGCCCATCCCTGCTCAAACTCATGAGTGAGGATACCACCCGCCAGAACAGCTTGGTGACAGCGGCCATGAACAAGGCCAAAAGCAGCAGTCACTCGCGTTCTATTCACTGATAATCGCAACTCAATTAACAGGGGTCACTCTGGCCCCTGAAACTATTGGAGATTCAAAATGGTTACCACAGTAATCCGTAAGAATGCTGACGGCTTTGATGTCAACTTCGGCAACTTGGTTATCTGCGAAGTGGCAGGCATCAGGTGTGCGATGGAGGATTGGCGCGCCAAGCAGTTAAGTGTTACCGTTGTCGATGAGGAAGAAATTCCGGAGTTCTTCGATGACCTCAAGCTGGTCATGCAGTTTGCGGTTGCGCAGATTTATGTTTACCCATTCGACAAGGCTGATATCAAGCCTTTGGGTAAAGCGCTGTCCGAGCTGAAGGCCCTGGGTAACGTTGAGCGCGTGGACGTCCAACACAACGCCCGCGCCCTGATGATGTGGAAACAAGGCGCTGTGTTTAGTGAACAGAAAACGATCGATCATTTCTATTGTGATATGACCGAAGCCGAAATTGAACGTAGCCGTTTTTAACGGCTATTTAACGCAAGGAGTAAAATCATGAGTCAGGTCGTTCAGATGTTTCCTCAGAAATCCATTTACGTCCGTAGCCAGAAAGCTATTGAGCTGGATAGAAAGCTTAAGCTCTACCGTCGGATTGAAGAGATGGAGTTCACCAAGAAAGTGTTTGTCGACCTGATCCACCAATTGGAGAATCCCAAGGATTCTTTCACGGCACGTCAGATGGCAGCTGAAACACAACGTGACATCGACAAAGCTGTAGCCGAGTTTGTTGGGTTGTACGGTTCAATCGATAACTGGTAGCAATGGAGGTGCTGTGATGTGTATTCGAAAAATGACGGGTAAGGAGTTCCAGGATAGATTCAGCGAACTAGTTGCACAGATGAACCTGTTACGGGACGAGGCCAAGCTTTTAAGGTCCAGGGCTAGAACGATAGTCATCATGGACATGGTGCACTACCAAACATTCAAATCCTTAGAAGCAGAAGCGACAAGATTAGATCAATACGCTAAGACGATGGAACGGGCTCTCTATCGTATCTACAACCGTGGTTACATCCTGAAATACACTAAGCCTGCCATCTTTGAATGGTTAGGCAAACTGCTTAAGCAAACAACTTAAAGACGTCTTATACTCTCCTTAACCCACGTGGGTTAAGGAGAGTACTCTGTTAACTTTTTTCTTTTGTTTTGATACAACAGGCTTCAATACCCTTGGCCATCTCGCTAATGCACTCACGTGTTTGTTCTGCGAGTTTGATCACAGTCACAACAGTGGCCATTACACGCTTAAGGTCGGTGATCTCTTCAATCAACTCCTGCTTACTGTACTGGCTCTTGCTGAGTCCGTCGATCTTTGCCTGAGTATCTCTGATAGCATGCTCGTGCTCGGACTTCATTGCTCGGATAGTTTCCAGGCTGTTGTCCGTAGCTTCGAGGCAGCGATGCGCCCAGGTGATCCAGGCCTTGGTCTCAGCCAAACCTTTACGTGGCTCCTTCAAGCCTGTGAAGCCGTTCAGGAACGTCTGGATGGCATGACCCAGTACCTTACGATCGCCTTCGTTCTTTGCGTATTCTTCCTTACGTGCAGTAAGGTCTTCATACAGAACATTGAACTTTTTGGCCATCTCGTTCAATTTCGGCTTGTCCGCCAGATCGGCGTCGAACACTTCCTTGATCAGACCCGGTGCTGCTGCTTTGGCCTTGGCTGGTTCTGCGGCCTTGACGGTCTCTACTTTCTTCTGGAGTTCCTTTTTCTTCGGAGACTCTGGAAGTTTGTTAACCTTCTTTTCAACCTGGGAGACGACGGTTTTAACGTTCTCTTCGGTTACCTGTGGAGACTCAACTTCTTTGATGGCCTCCTCAGTACTCTTGACAGATGCCTTGGCTACTTCCGAGTCCTCCTTGTTCTTCTTGCCAAAGAAGAAATCCCAGATAGCCTTGAACATCTTCTTGACGTATTCCCAGACTTTCGCAAGACCGTCGCCGATATCGCTGAGAAGGCCCTCAGTGCCTGTCACAGACGACCGAGTGATGTCGTTACTGTCGAGTACGCCAATTACGTAACGCTGCGCATACGTGAGGTCAAGGCTCTCTGTGCCCTTGAGGGAATCCAGGATGCCGTCCATCATGGTTTCAACGTGGCTTACTTCCGGTAGTGTATCGAACATGGTCCAGTTTCCTGAATGATTAGAAAAGAGATAGCACACTGTTAGTCAATTTAAGCGGACGACCCGTCAGTTCTTCACTGATGTCCAGACACTCTTCACCGGTTACGTTAGCAAACGCCACGTGACCTTCCATACGACCCATCAGGGCGTCTACCTGTTCTTTACTCCAGGCCAAGATGTCCAGACTGCGCGTGGTGATGTTGAGCTTATCGCCGGTGTCCATATCCAACATACGGAAGAAGCATTGCGCTGCATCCTGTCCGGTACGCCAGATCCTTCCTTTTACTTGTCGCAACTCGTGTTCCCTGAATGGGGAATCCAGTCCGATGATCTGGTTAGCCATCAACAACGGATAACCTTCCTTCAAACTGTTGTACACCGCCACCAACGGATTGGTGCGAGCATCCTCACCAAACTGCTTGATCGTTGGATCACGATCACCGCTGTTCTCACCGAACACTGATACAGGCTTGTAACCCTGCTTGGTCAAATAATCAACCGAGAGTTTCAAGGCTTCAACGTAAGAGGTAAAGATAACTGTCTTCTTCTCTACGTCGTCAATGTACTTAGGTAACTCAGCATGCTCGATCAGATCTTTGATCGCATTGATGCGAGCACGACCCAATACGTTACCCAAAGCTTCCCCGCGGATCTTCAACGCCAGGTACTTAACGGCTGATTTCACATTACGGAATTCAGCCAACTCTGGACCTCTGATACCACGCTCGATAGACTCCTCTACGTGCTTGCAGAAGGCGCTGTCAGCTGAATCAGTGAAGTTGTTGTACCCTTGGGTGCGGAACCGATTAACGACCGCCTTGTAGCGTTGTAGCTCGGCCAGTTCTTTAGGGTGCTTAAGGACCGTGTATTCATAGCGCTGAACCACATCGTTATAGAACACGATGAACTCAGCCATGTGTGCATTGTAGAAACGAACCCGCTCCACAATATACGTCTGCATCGCCAACCGAATGGTTTCCAAGGTGTATTGTTCCCCATTAGGGATTTTAACCTTGATGATCTCAAACGGAGGAGGATCTCCCATACCAGCCAATTCAGGGATAGAGAACTTGCCCCGACCGATACGGTTAGCCAACAACGAGATCAATGCAGGACGGTTACGCCCATAGCTCGCCATGAAGAAGTCTCTAGCGTGCTTGTCGAAGTGTTTGTCGATAAGGCAGGTGATGGGGTAGATCTCACTCCCAAGTGCCTTCAGCGGCGTCCCAGACATCGGTAGCGCATCTTCGAACAACCCATCATCAGCTAGCTCCACCAATCGACGGGTTTGCTTAGACTTCATGTCATTAAAGTTGTGGGACTCATCGACGATCAGACTAAACTGCTTCTTATTACGCTTCATGGCTTCATTGAACCATTTACGTAAGTAGTCGTAGTGGTTGCCCTGGAGGAACTCATAGTGCACGATGTAGTAGTCGTAGTCATCGGTTAACAAGCGACCGGACGTAGATGTCCATACTCGTGGCATCTCTTTGAAGTGCTTCCGCATGTTACCCAGCCACACTTCTTCCACGATGTTCAGTGGGCAGAGAACGATACACTTGTTATCGCTTACCAGCACCGACCACATCAACGAAGTAACAGTGTTGTGGGTTACGATCCAGTTATCAACAATGTACAGGCAATCTTCGCTGTCAATACTGATACAGGCTGTTTCAATTTGTGGCTGTTGTTGGATGGCCACAATCTTCAGCTTGAGCTTCATGTATTGGGTAACGTCGATGATATCCCCCAGCGACAGATTTACCAAACTGTCTACCAGCCACACCATGTCACGGTGTTTGAAGTTCACCTTGAAACCGTCACCGAAAGGTTCTTGAGTAGCGATACCACCCAGGCTCCACATGACCTTCTGGAAGTTGCTAGCACCATAGGCGTTAGTCACCACTACAGACACACCAGCTTCAGACACATGACAGGCTGATTGCTCGATCATGTGCTTGGCAATCTGACGACGATCCACGTAGGAAAGTTCTGTCACTGGGTCAGCCATATGTATACCAGCAGTCAGCAGACCAGTTGCTATCTGTTGTAGATCCAGTTCGGAAGGTGCAAGTCCTTCACCTACGTCACCTACCAACGGGATATGGTAACTGAACTGATCAAAGTGATTAACGATGTCCTTGGTCGTAGTAACGTAGGTCTGTCCAATAGCGTGGCCTTGGTCATCAAAGCCTGCTTCGGCTACTTCCCACAAATGGAGTGGATGCGAATCGGCAGTACGTCCATCCTCAAAGGTAAACCGGAAACTCTCGGTAACACCCTGAGGGAAATAACCCGTAATGTTGGCAACGTTACCCTTGGGTCCTATCACCTGGTCACCTATCTTAAGGTCACCTAGACGCTTCCAGCCACCCGGTACTTTCACCTGGGTGTTCAGGGGCATAGCCTTACCACTACCCACCGCAGCATCCAGCAACAATCCTTTAAGGTGATAGCTGGGTTTGATAATGGGGTATTGTTCCAGGAACTCGCGTTGTTTAGGAAAAGGAGCAACCTTAAAGCGATCCAGTTTCTTGAAGTCGAACTGTCTTCCAATGGGGTTGACGGTGTCTTTAATCCAGGTTTCAGTTTCAAGCAGGTGTTTTAATTCTGCCAACTCTCTACGACGGCTACGAAGATTACGAACCTTTAGCAGTTCACCTAGGACAAGGTGAAATTCCACCAAAAAGAAGTTATGAACCTTGATGGTATCCCAGGTCTCTCTACGGATCTGCCATTTGGTGATCAGAGAGCTGCTGTAGAACTTTTCGATGTCTCGTGCCAGTGCGCTGTATGAAACTCCTGTGATATGCACATACACCCCAGTTTGCTTTACAGCAACTGAAAATAAGTTAAACATGAACTGCCTCCGATGGCACCCATTTAAAAAGAGGGAAAGTAATGAGCGAAGAAAATAAAGAGGGTATCGCGCGTTATATCGCGGGTTCTCTGGAAGAGGCTAAACAACTGACTGAAGCGCGTGATCCTAGCGTGTCTGATGAGATCAACATCGCGGTACATCTCGACGATGACGGCCGGGCAGTTGGGGCTACCACAACCGCCAAAAATTATGAGCGAGACGGGATCCCTGTAAAGCTTACTGATTGGGATAATCACATGGACAAACTGGCTGACGTCATGCAAACACCGATCACCGAGCGGCCGGTGATCGACCCTACCAAGGGTGGACAGATCGGTTATATCGCTCCTACCTACGAGAACGGCGTGGCGAACGGTTTCATCGGTACCGAAGAAGAGTGGCGTGCGCTGGTTGAAGAAACCCGTGCCAACGCACCAAAAGAGGGTTACGTCGAACAAATGGTTGTGGAAACTCACACTCCAGAAAGCTCCGAGGAATTGCTGAAAGAAATGACCACACCAAAAGAAGGCGAAGACTCCACAACGATTAAAATTGGTCAGGTAGAAAGCTTCGCCAGTTCTACCAAAGAAGCCAACCTTTCCGCGCAACTTGCTAAAGCGCTGCACTCCCTGCCTCAGATCTTCCCAACGCCCGATAATAGTCTTCCGAAGACAACTGCCGCGCTTATCCGCTTCTTCATGATGGCGGTTAGCGATGTCCCGTTCACCGCGGTGGCCCTTGATCCACGTGCTGGTTCCTATCCAGCTGACCTGCGCATCTTCCGTTATGCGGGCATGGACGGTGATCAGGAAGTAACCTGGTTCCGTTTCCAAGTGGGTGAACAATCGCGGTCGTTTGTTGTGCTGACCAAACTCATCCCTGAGTTCATGGTTGCGATGGAAGGTCCAGAACCGATGGTGTGGACTCACCAACATCGTCGCTCGGCGAAGGGCTTTAACCTGAATGTGACACAGGCGCCTATAGAGTTGCCGCTGAGCTTCTTCCCGTTCAGCTTCGACAAAGACCCATTGGATGACCTGTTCGACGGTGATTTCACTCAGGCTAAAGAAGTCTGCGAACGTCTGAACGAAGAACTCCGTATTCGTCTGGGTGAGATCAATCGCATCGCCCTGAAACTGGCGGACATCATCGGGCAAAAGGATCACGACCTTTACCTGAGCTTTAAAGGTGTCAACGGTCTGAAAGAAATGAACGTGGCGCTGGATCGTGTTTATCCGAAGCTGCCTGAGTCGGGTGAGATCGTTCTGGGTGACGAGCCTATCAACATCTTCGAATGGTCCGGTTACAGCAAGGTCGTTCAGGTGAATGTCAAGCGCATCAGCCACGGCACTCGCCAGATCAATCGCATGTTCGCGAAGTACCGTGCGTTGGTCAGTCAGCATCCGGCTATCCAGGAACTCTTTGACGCCAACCTCAAAGAACAGTTGATGGCATCGAGTCACTTCCTCAACCGCGTGTATGGCTTCTCCGCTGCTTACGGTGTGAAGTACATGGAAGAAGTGGCCAACGACATCATCGGTAAGCTGAATGCTCATGGCGGTAGCATCGGTCTGGATCTGAATGAGTGGGTCGTCTACGAATACCACGAAACCGGTCGTCCAACGCCGATTGAAGATGAGACACTGGACTTCAAGAAGCAGATCCTCAACAGCTACACGCAGAGCTTCGTAGATGCGCTCTACGGTTACCTGCTCGACGTACCAAACCCGTACATCAAACCTTACACGTATCGTGAAGTGGTGGAAGGTGATGACGGTATTGAAGTAGGCACGATTCGTCAGGTGTAATAACCACGACTACCTCTAACAGCCCCCACAAGGGCTGTTAGAGGCGTTATGGCTGCATCAGGGTACTGGTATTGGAGGAAGCCCAGCCGCTACCAACGCCTCGTTAGCACTAGCAAGTGCCGCTTGAGTCGCAGTAAGTTTAGCCTCAGCCAGAGCCAGACTATCTTTGGTACCGATCAAATCACCTTCCAACTTAACGATGTAGGTATCCTTGTTTGCTACCTGTTGAGTCAGGGTGCGTACTTTGGCTACATCGTTGCTGGTATCGGTGATCTGTCCTTTACGGGTGTTCTCATACGCGTCGGCTTGTTGCTGGCTCACGTAGCCCACGGTTGGAATGGTCCCCAGTCTTACGACAGAGGCAATCCCCATGGTAGCCGTGATGTACTGTTTGGTGTGGTCCAGCACCTGTTGCATAGCCGCAGCCATGGACGGTGGTACAGGACCCAGGTCAGCGATCATGCACATGCGTTCATACGACACACCATCTACTAACGGAAACGACGTCAGGTAGGTGGTGGGTACATAAACAGGAACCCCATTACGGTCCAGCAGTGCGCAGATGATTGCTCCAGCATCTTTGGCACGTTTAACGACCAGTGGGAAGTCTTCAGGACTCACACCAACTGGTTGGAACACCAGACTGTAAAGATCCAGCTTAGCGCCTTCCATCTCGTGGATGGTGCGGGTGGCCTCTACCGTGTAATAGGTAGACTGGTTTACGATCTGGTCAAACGGAGCTGCTGCTTCGAAGCGACCCGCGGCATTAATAGCCGGGATCATGTTTTGATCAGCCATGGTTATTCACTCACTACACCGTCTTGCAACATTTGATACTTCGTCAGTATCAGGATTTTGACTTTACCGATACGACGGGCGACGTAGGTTTGACCGAAGCGCACTACACGGGTGATACCCTGCGGAGGCAGACTGATCGGGGTAACCGTTTCAGCAGCAGCCAACAAGCCTTCCATTTGGAAGATGAAGTTCATCGTGACAGGGTTCATCAGATCGAGGTCAGAATCTTCCGTCGGGATGAGCGAGTAATCAGGGAACAGTGCGGTAATCTTTTCCATGCCAGCACGGTTGTTCAACTTGGCCACGAAGGCACAGTTAAGCGACTTATAAAGGAAAGGAACTTCCTGCATGGATTTTATGACGTGGTCACTCGTCATGTTCGGGGTCAGATACCTGTCAACCAGCACCATCATGGTTTCACGATCGGTGATTGGCGAGTATTGCTTCGCGCCGTTGGTCTTGTTCAACAAGCCATAACGGTCGAAGTTCGGGATGACGTAAAACTCGAGCGGGTTGAACAGGTCAGGGATCTTCTCTTCCCAGCGACTACGGGGGAATTGGGAGTTGTCGAGGATCTCTTGTTGCAGTTGATCGAACAGTTGATCTTCTGCATCCTTGCCGTTACCCCACCAGATGTAGGTCCAGCTACCGACGTTGAAGCTTGGTGTATTGACGAGGTCCATGATCTGGAACTCCAACACATCCCGGTCGGTATAGGGCCACGCACTTTGGCTATTAAGGGTCTTCAGGCGATCTTCGATAACCTTCGGAGTTTCCAGCAGTAGACGGGCTCCGATCTGCTGGTAGTTGGCTTCCATCAGGAAGTCCATTTCTCCCAGAGGAAGCGGATGCACTGCGGTGAACTTGACCCGAGGGAACTGATCCTGGAAGTAAGCGTCAGCAAACCACAGGTAGAAGTCTTGACGCTCGCCGTTTACCAGATGAGCACCGTGGATAAAGCTTGGCATCCAGATGGCGTTGTCGGTAACCATCTCGCCAATATCGGTAATATCGATGTTGTTCGAAAAAGTTGCTTGCAAAAGAGCTAGCGTAAGTGGACGGCTGCTGGTAATGTTACCCAACTTTGCCTGTGCATAAAGCCAATCGCTGATGCCGATTTGTACCAGTGCAATACTGGCTGGCATCTTGGTTTCAACTTCATCCGTCAGGGTGAGGAAGTTAACCAGTTCAGTAACCGTAGCAGCATCAGTACGGGTAAAGGTACCAGGGTCTTTCTGATAGCTCCTGGATTTGTTAGAGAGTTCGCCCAATGGAGCGGCGTTCTCTGGATTGTTGTTATAAAGTGGTGAAATACTACCAAAAGACAAATACATTACAGCGCTCATAAACTCTCACCTCTTCAGTAAGGATGGTCCCATGTTAGCGGTCTTTAGAGAGCTAACCAACAGATCTATAGAATTTGTACTCTCGTTGACAAAGGGTGAAACACTTGAAGAGCAATTAACATCGGCACTGAAGACTTCTATCTTCTTGGTGACGGTACTCATGTTTACGGCGACCAGTCTTTTGATTGCGAACTTCAACATGCGAACCGAACTCTCGGACATGGAGGTGGGTATTTCTAAAGTAAACCTTTTGTTCGATGGGGATAACGGTGGGCCTATCAAAGGGTTCATTCGCATCAACGACATGCTGGCGGGTCAGAACGTGGCCTTAAAGCAAGAAAATATCCTTTTCCTCAAGACTAACGCTCGTCTGTTTGAACAAAACCATTGGTTGCGTTTACAGCTATTACAGACTCTGGACGAGAACACCATCTTGCGGGAAAACAACAAAGCGCTGGTGCGTAAGGCACTTCACCGTCCGTGATGTGAATCTTCACCCGAGAGCTCATTAATGTGTAACTACACCTTTTGAGAGCACCTCACAATGGACGAAATCATTCCAACGATAAACATGGTCGTTTATCTCATTGCAAATGCCTTAGAGCCCAAGGAAGGTCGTCGTAAACATCATTACTACCTGGGTGGCCACGGTTATACCTATGATGTGAAAGAAGAAGGTAAGAAGAAACTCGCCAAAGACGTAGCCACGTCGACTGGTTATTACACTGGCAATAAACAGAAACCCAACACCGTGGTTGTGGTACAGGATATCATCAGTCTGACTGTTCCCAATGCGAGCAGTTTGGTTGACAGTTTAATGAAGGGATTCTTGGAGGTTCTCAAGGTAGCAAATGAACGTGGGCAAAAGAACTTGTGGATAATAACACCCCACAAGGAACTGGAACTCATTAGTAAAATGCAAGAACCCGCTTGGAACGTGATAACTGGTCAAGATGTAAAAGTGGGCAAACACATTCTGACCAAAGAAGAAGTCAAGATCGGCCTCGAGGTTTACGAACAGCTGGAGATCCTGAGAAATAACAAGGAACGTAAGTTGTTCTTCGATCTTCCAGGTTCTGCTGAGGGTGGGTTGGGTAACCGTCTCGCTCACAAGCAAATGGAAATCGCTGAGATATCTAGCGTTTGGGGTCATGAACAGAAGCCGGATGTTTCGGTAATGTCTCGTAAGGAATACGAGAACCCTGAGTCGGATTTTAACAAGATGGTCAGCGCTACCCGCTGGTACTTCGAGACTGGTCAGTTTGACAAGTTCTACGATCTTTTTCATGGGTATCGGGTCTACAGCTTCGGCAAAGTTGAACCCGACAAAAACTACTACGGCAAGATTACGCCTGACGTCACCTACTCGAAGCTGTACACATTGACTCCAATCACGTTATTGGACAAGATGTTCGAGTTTACCGCCAAGAAGATTGCAAACCCAGACGGGTACCTGTCGGCGGGAACTCTTAACAACCTCACGAGTAAAGACGTGGCGCGCATGCTGGACGGGATTCCTGCTATTAAGGAAGACAACAACCTGGTCTCGCCTGTTACTAAGGGCAATGGTAAACCGATATTGATCGAACTGATCTCTCCGGTCTTGATGTCGTATCGCATCCGTGAGTTCCTGGACACCATGGACATTGTGATGGAATCGTTCCTTAAAAAGGATGAGAACAATGTCTTTGGTGATACCAAGTTCTACAACATCACGGATATGATCTACACCAAGGAAGCCAATAGCAAGGGTGTTGTCAAGGTGAAGTTGAACCCTGAGTTTAATCAGCTAAAGACATCATTTAAAGTTCTGGTCGAACATCGCAATGCGGTTAAGCCAGTACCGATCATGTTGTCTGTGGGTTACGACATTCCAGAGCGCAACTCGTTTAACTCGGTTGAGGACCCTGATGTCGAGGTGTGGGTAGCGGTAGACTCCCGTAACGCGCAAGGTATGCGTTACTGCACACTGGTAAAGACTAACGACTTTATCTACGTGCACACCAGTGCAGGGGCAAACCTTCGAGTATTGTCGGAAGCAGAGCTGGGTAGAAAGTCATAAAGCACTTACTAACTACAGGAGCCCGCAAAGGCTCCTGTAGTTAGGTTTATGGCTGCTTATTAACGCAAGGCTGCGATGGTCTTGGTTTGTTCGTTGAACACCGCTGTGAGGTCGTTCAGGAGCACCAGGACGGCACCCGACAAGTTCACCAGGCCAACAAACTTGTTGATGATGGTTTCGATATCATCGATACCTTGTTCGTTGATCACCAGTTCGTTCGACTGGATCTTGTGAGTCAACAGCTGACCCAGTTCGTAAACGTTGTTCAGTTCCTTAGCCAGCATTTCGATATCACGCGCGCCGAGGGTCTGTACCGTGTCGTTAAAGGTATCAACACAAGCGAAGAACTCGTCGAAGTTAAAGTACATCTGGCCGAGGGTGTACTTCAGGTGGCGACCACTGGCAGGTAGTTGGCGTACGAAGTTTTCGGTCTTGCCCAGAGCGTTGTCGAAGTCGCGAATGCTCCAGTTAAAGCTGCGATCGATACGACCATTACGAATGACTTGTTTCAGCCAATCATATAGTCTCGATGCTTCGGTTTTCAAACTGCACACGATGTAGATACCATCGGTCACTGCTTTGGTGTGCGCCATCATGTTGCCCATGCCCACGGCATAGCCTTCTGGGGCGAGGAGTTCAACACCGGTGTTCTTGACGTACAGCACCTTGTGGCTGGTGATGCTGTGTTGAGCGGCGGAGGCGTCCACCTTATGGATTGACTTGCTCAGCGTTGCCATGCGGTTGTCAATCGAGGAAGTGAACTCTTTAAAGAACAGCTTAAAGTTTTCACCCAGGCTCAGGGCTTCAAAGCCTTGAACGGTAAAAGGTTCTGGTTTCTGTACCAGTGCCAGGTAGTTCGGGGTGTCGGTGGATTGTTCCATTACTGACCTCTGCATTGCTATAGTTTGGGGGAGGGCAGCTTGCCCAGTAATAATTGGGCGGATTGGCCCTGGATTGAATTCATAAAATTATCAGGAAGGTTGCAATGGCGAGTATAAGTCCGTTTTCTTTTGTTGACGCGATCAAATCATCTGATGCACTGATTCCAGCATATAACGTATCGCCGATCAACGACATGGTCAACGGCGAACACGTAGTCGGTCCAAACGGCATTACTTACCTTAACGGTGGGGCATGCCGTAACAACGCGGTGTGTGGGGGTAACAACACTCAGAAGACGGGTGAAGCCGTACTGCAAATCGTGCGCATGCTGTTCCGCATTCCAACGTCGATTTCCTTCATCATGGACATCGAAGCAACGTTGTCGATTAAACGCATGGCTGACATGTATGACCGGGAATGTGGGATTCCGGGCTACTTCATGGAACACGTTCTCAACAAACGTTTGTTCTATTTTAACCGTAACGACCACAAGGCCAACCCATTCGGTCGCCATGATCCTAAAGCTGAGATCGCTGGCGTAGACGGTACTTGGGTACACAACTTCTTCAAAGACCTGAACGTTAAGGTCAAAGAAGACATCAAAGCCAAGAAAGACATTTACATCACTACACCGTACCTTGGTAATGACGGTTTGCCAATCAAACTGATTACCCCGATCATTACCTTTGTGGACTCGATCTCAGAGATGCACTTCCATAAGGTATCGGCACACTTCCAAGACGGTGACGTCGACGAAGGCGGTGAGAAGCGTACTCGTGACATGGCCATCGGCAACATGAAACGCATCGTCTATGAAGACGCTGACGTACTCGGTGGCGAAGTTGGTTGCGTGCAGTTCTGGACTGCTCAGGTGGTAGACACCATCAACATGTCCGGACGTCCCCAGGAAAAGGAATCGGTCTTCATCCGTCCTGGTAAGAAACTCAAGGGACCTAAGTCTCTGATGCGTGTCCCACAAGTTGGCTGGGAGATCATCAAAGGTTCCGCTCTGAAGAACGGCCAGGAATGGCTATACCCTAACCCTTATGGTAAAGATATTGTTCTCGATGCAGATGCTAAAGAAAACCCAGACCTTTTGTTTTACCCATTTACTGCTTACCGTAACAAGAGTGGTTCTAGTGGTGGTAGTTTCTTCTTTATTGGTTCCCAAAGTTTAGGGATCCAGGAAGGCTTGACCATGTATCATGCTATGAAAACCAACGGCATGTTCGGTCTTGAAGGCTCGGCGATCAGCCACGCCTGCGTTTTGTACCCTGAACTCAAACTGGGTCGTACCACCATCTGGGAAAAGACGCTGACCGATCCTAAGTTGGAACGCGCACTGACCATCTGCTACCAGATGCTGCACATGCAAGCCTTCTGGCTCGATACACCGAAGCGTTATCGCATCACCCCTCAAGAACTGTATGCAAAGATCAAGGAGCAGGGGTACAGCTGGGACGACATTCTGGAAAACACCGTGTACTACTGGCACACGAACCCAGAGATCAAACAGCACACCGTCTCGACTATGGAGCTGTTGAAAATCGCCATTGGCGAACGCAAGCCATATTGGCTGGAGAAAACCGCTAAGAAATAAGCGGCTATATGTATAGGGGACTCAATCCATCGAGTCCCTATTTCTTATTTAGGGGATACGGGTAATGGATACCGAACAATGTGGGAATGTAGTACTCGTGGTTGCCGACAGTAATTTTATCAATCTCTGTGCTGACCCATTCGCTTACATGGCTCGCTTGAAGTCCAAGCTGGCCGAGCAATCCGACCAAGGTCTTACCATGTTCACTGTTTCTGGTAAGTACGGCCTGGGTAATATTGACGAAACGATTGGCATCATTCCAGTCGATGACAAGAACAAGACTGTGTTTGGTCAGACGTTGGAAAACGTAACCATGCTGTTCGACAAGCTGGTGACCATCACGATCGCACAAAACGATCCCTTCCTCTCGATGGCGTGTGAGGTGGTGACCAACGCCAACAAGCCTTACACCAAGTACGGGTACCAGAGGAAGTAAACATGGCAAAGAACCGTAAGGGATTTGAGGACTTTATCCTGACGTTTATGGGTAAAGTCACCAAGGGTGGCGGCAACCGCGTAATCTACGAACGGTTGTTCAAAGCCCTGAACGATAAACAGTTTGACGAGTTCATGGTCAAGCTGGAAGAAATCGGTGTACTGGCCATCTGGGGAAGCAACGACAACCCGGATGAGATGATCGATTGGGAAAACCTCAAGAAGCTGGCTAAGGAATACAACGTATCCTTGGAACAGCGGCTGGTTATCTACGACGAGGAAACGGGCATCAAGTCGATGACTCCGTACACCGCGATTGTGGGCACCGATGTGCTGCGTAAACAACGTCAGATGTGGGTAAAAAAGTTCTCCGCTGCCAAAGACGACACAGCCATCGACGACCTCACTGGGCAGGTCATGGGTGACAGCCGTTCAACGGGCATTAGCCAACCTGAGATTACTGTACTGCGTAACCTCGGGCTGACCATCATGGCCAACGAACTGTATAACGTCAAGGGTGGTGACCAGCAGGCCCTGCGTGCGTACAAGAACGACATCCTCACCACGGGCAAGACCAACACCAACTCCAGCCTGGAGCGCGGTGATATTGCCAAGGTCTTGAAGACTGCGCATTATTTGTTGCGGGCTCGTGGTATCGACAACAACATGAACTCTCGTAGATAAGGTGCACCATGGATGACATGAGTGACATGAACGACCTGTTGCACCTTAAGTTGGTGATCAACAATGCTCTAATCGATCTTCAGCCTAAGGAGCTGCCTAATCTGAAGATCCCGATGTCAACCATCTTCCTGACGCCTTTGGTTCGTTTCGGTGAAGCTTACGACACGTTCTTCCTCGGTATCGGCGCTGATGGTGAAGCTTACGATGGCTGGATCAATTTCCAGATGCAGGTGCTGACCGACCTGGGAATGGCTCGTGAGAAGCTGATCGATGATTTCGAAAAGCTGCTGAACAGCGTAATCACCGGTACGCCTGGTGGTGAGTCGGTTAAGCGTCATGACGACCACAAGGCCTTGTCCTACCTTGTCCTACTGGCTACCCGTGTGTATGGTGACTCCATGCGCCTGGAAGTCACTCCTGACGCTCCGGCGAAGGACGAGAAGAAATGAATAAGGTCCTGGAAATCTATACGGAGATCGATTGTATCTATGATCCCCGTCGTGGGTTACTCAGTCTGTTGATGACTGAAGGCATTGAAGATGATGCCAAACGCAAGGCAGAGGGCAACCGTCTCTGGGACCTGCACGTAGCTGATAACTACAAAGCGCGTGAAATGGATACCTTCAGCTACCCGTTCTTCGACATTGATCGGGAGAAGTATGAAGCGGCCTGGAAGAAACGTTCTGTCAGCTCGTGGCTCATGTACTACCCGTCTAACTTCTATAACGACTTCATCCGCACTGTGGTGTCGTTGGAGCAGTTGGAAGAGAAGCCGGTAGCGATCAAGACGGTTAACCTTAACGTCAACATCTTCCCCTATGAATTTGACCAAGCAATGATCGATGACTTTGTTCTTCATTGCCGTAGTGCGTTCAAAGGGTTGGTGTCGGTCAAGACGTTCAGCAGTGATCCGGCGACGATGACTGCTCAGTATTACAAGCAGTTCCGTTACGTATTTAAGTACGACTCGCTGATCGGTGAGGATTCCAAGACGTTGATGGAATCCTTGAGCAAGTTCCCGATTCCAAACACAGCGTTTATTGTGCCTGATATTTTGGCTAAGAAGCTCGATACCTTTACGGGTAGTGTTTCCGACCTGATCTTCAGCATGAGCATGTCCTTGGGTACGGCTATCACCCTGGTGCCGATTAAGCATCAGTTCTTCGATTACTCGGAAAAGTGACCCTGCAACTAGAGTGGAGGCACTGCCTCCACTCTAGCCTTTATGCTGTTAAATGTTTTTACACCGCGTTACCATCTATATCGACCACCTGGATGCCTTGAACGAGTTCACCCGGTTTGATAGGGGAAACGTTCTTGGTCTGATCCAGCAGAGACTTGTTAGGATCCAGCAAGAACCGCGACATGTCGAACACTGGCAACGCAACTGCGCCGCTGCTAATGGTCTTCATGGCTTCCAGCATTTCGTTGAATGCCAGTACGTTGGTTTCGCCTTCTTTCTTTTTGGCTTTTTCCTTACGGTTATCACGGACAACTTTTTCCATGTGGCCCAGGAGAGAGCTGACACCTTCCAGCAGCGAAGCACTGCTGGGCTTGGACAGGTATTGCTGCATGGCGTATTTCAGGAGCAATGCACGGTTAACCTGGATGGCTTCTACCAGTTTATTCTGGTCTTCATCTTCCAGGTCTGCGGTCAATGCTTTACGGAGGTTGTCCATTGCCTCAGCGGCTTCGTCGTCTTCAGTCCTGTGTTTCTTATCCAGGTCAGATAACTTGTCTGCAAAGGGAGAGATTTCTCTAGGCTTTACTGCTTCTTGAGCGGTGTCCATAATTTTTTAAACCTATATTACTAGATTGAGAACAGTAAGGGGCATGAGTTCATGATACTCACCAAGCGGTCCGCATTGCAGCTACTCGGTAAGCTTCCTTTTGTAGGGAGATGGGCGCAACTGGAGCATTATAACCAGTTGTTGAATCAATTCGATGAGGTTCAGAGAGGTTACGGGTCTGCAAAGGTCCGTTTTATTGACTCTGTGACACTTCTATACGATGCGCTGCTACAAGTCAGTGGTGTCGAGCTGGTGGAGGACTTTGACTGGTTCTATACCCTAGAACTGAGTGTTTACACTCGCACCTCTGGTGAGGCTCACAGGCTGTTATACGGGCTAGTAAGCGGTAACCCCGTCAAGGTGGAAGATACTTTCCGTAGCTTTGGTGTGGGTAGTAAGGTACCATTCATGGACTGGTACAGTAGTGGTTATACAACGGAAGTCTTCTTTACGTATGGGGTTAACCTGGTCAAGCAGTACTGCGAGCAACATGCAGAACAGCTGTCTCCAGATCAGGCTAAGAAGAAGAAGTCTTCCTTCAATCCACCACTCGATGCATTCTTGGCGAGCAAACACTTCAAAATGTTAACTGAAGACTTAATCGCCATTGCTCGGCTAATTGTGCAATCACAGCTAAGGGTGCTCAATGGAGAAGCCAAAGAAAAACTTAAGGGCTAATCAACTCGACAGTATCTCTCACAAGTATGTGGACGATGATCAGCTCCAGGACACACCTGCACGGTTGTTCAGAAAGCTGTTACGGAAGATGGACATGAATCCGCGTAAGTGGATCAGCTATCTCAGGGATTACCTGGACTGGCGAGTTACTACCGAAGATCCCGATAAGGCAAAAGAGGAACGTACGACTCGAACCGGTAATATCAAGGACACGTACTTTCAGAAACCTGGTCTTACATTCAGCAAGTTTCTGGAAGGACTTTCAATTTTAAGGATGGCCAAGGTGGAGATTATCTTCAGGATAACCGATACCGAAGGCAAGGTATATGAAGTATCGGAGGTGCAGCGTATTGTCGGTAAAGACCGTGCGCAACTACCTCCGGTACGTGATGACGAACCTGAGAGTTCTTGACCGGTACGGTACAGGCGGGGGACTTCCCCCGCCTTAACCTCCTTTATTTTTTTGTTTATCGGAGACACTCCATGGACTTATTCAGCGGATTGGACCTTAATCCATCTGTTACCAGTTTCCAAAGCAATACCAACACTGCCATGAAGTCGGTCAAGGAATCGTCTCTTACTCCAGCTGACATTACCACGGCTAACCAGAAACAAGGTGTGGCGTTAAAGACCAGCCGTGATACCGGCGTAATGGGTACCATCAGCGAATATCGTTCTACCGCTGTGGAGCAACTGAACGGTATTATCGGTTCCCTGTCTGGTGGTATCCTGAACCTTAAGGATCTCACCAAGAGTATCAGAATGGGTCCTGACGGTATCGCCTTTAGCGATAACGCCATCATCTCTGCGGTGTCAAGCGCGGCAGGCTACAAGATCAATGGTGGTCAGAACGGTGCAGCTCGTGCATTGTCGGCGTCTTTGGCTGCTGAGTTCAAGAAGATCACCGGGTTGAATATTGGTAATATCCTGACCACCAGCGGTACCAACTTCCGGGTCAATGATAACTGGCGTGGACAGTTGGGTAAACAAACCCTGAACATGCTCGGTAAAGCAGCTGGTGCCGATGACTTGTTGGACGTTAGTGTCAAGGGTGCGTTCTATAACAGCGTGCTGAAGAATGCGTCTATCTTTGGTATGTCTGATAGTTATCGCAAGATCTGGGATTCTTATCCGAAAGGGTTTGAATTGATCAAGCGAGATGCGGCGCTTGAAGCCATGGAGAATGTGATCACCAATGGTGACATTGAATCCATGGATGCCATGCTTAAACTGTTCGATACACAAACCAAAAACGTATTGTTGAGCAAGTATCCTCGATTCGTTTCTGTGTTGTTCAGTAACTTCCGGTTTGACAAGACGACCATTCCAGAAGAGTATCCCGTGATACGTGCCAAGCTGTTGGCTATTCTGGTTGACCTGATTGGACCTGAGTGGTACATGAAACAAACCTATTTCGGTAAAGTGTTGGATCTGGGTTTGATGAATGCTGCCAGCGCAGACCTCAAGAAGTTGTTACAGCCTGAGGACGTCTTGGTTCCTCTGCTGTGTACCGCAGGTATGTTCCATGATGCTTCGGCCTTGGGTACACTGAGGGGTCAATTCCCTGGTGCGGCAAAGTACGCTTTCTAAACACGCTATAACCCCTCCTACCCCGCAAAGGGTAGGAGGGGTTATAGTTACCACTATGTTTTTTATCGGGATACAGGACGTACAAAGATGCGGGCCAGGTCACCAATGATAGAGTCGTTCACCTTGGCTGCAATGTTGTCAGCTCGGATGCTCTGTTTCATATCAAGGCTGATGCCTGTGAGGTTACGGTTGAGACGTGCATATTTCATCACGGTATCGAGGTAGTCAATACCGGTCAGACGTGACAGGTAGTTGTTGTAAGCAGTATCGTCGTTAAACAGACGGTTAGCTACCTGGGACGGGTTGGTCATGTCGAGCAAGCTGATCGAACGGTCGATAGGAACGGTGATCAACGGTTCCAGGTCGACGATGGTGAAGTCGATCTTGATGTTCAGAGGACGACGGTCCAGGGTCCAACCGCCATCACCAGAGCCAAGAGTAAAGCTCAGGCTTTCCATCATGCCGGTACGAATGATCGAACGCGACTTGCAGAACGCTTTCAGCATGAACGGCGAGGTGTAAGTAGAACCACCCGCAGTGTTCGGTGCAACCATTGGCAGGAACAGAGCCAACAGTACCCAGATCTTCATGATCTGCTCATACGGATGAGCGTAGTTGCAGTGAGACGTAATCGAGTAACTTTCCTTGTGCAGGTTAGTTGTCGAACCGTCCCAGTGGTCAGCGATCTTCACGTAGCTGTTGTTTACCAACGCCAAAGGAATGTTGCCGATCACAGTACCCGACAGAGCACCAATGGCACCTTCCTTGATGGTGTTAACAACGGAGTCGATGATACCGATACCTGTAGCACCGCCTGCCACGTCAAAGCGGAAATCGTTCGCTGCTTTAACAACAGAGTTGAACTTCGAGGCCATTGGTGACGGAGAGTGACTGTTGGAGAAACTATCGGTTACCGGACCCACGCCACCGTCTACTCGGAAAGTGATTGCATCCAGACCGCCGGAGAATGCGGTCTGTACTAGGTCGGCTACGTCACCTGCCCAAGTACGATCATTCGGGTTGTCTTCATACGAAATGGTTTGTCCACTCGCAATAGCCGCATTACCACCGGTCTGTGAAGAGGCTGGCTGAGGACGGCTCGATTGCTGGTTAGGGTTAATGCCCGGTGTAGCACCTGGAGCACCCTGACTGGAGGGTTCCATCCCAGCACTGGTACCGCCGCCACCGCTTGCTGATGCGGCCTGGTCTACGTTAAAGGAAGCCAAACCTTGGTCAGCGTTGTTGATATTGGAATATGCAGATTCGTTGGCATACGCACTGTCCTGTTCAACGAACTTGCCTTCATCCTCACCGCGGTACTTGCCAACCGATCCGAACTCCTTCTCGATAAACTGTTGGGTAGGATCACCCGCCCAGACTGTGTCATCGAAAGTGACTTCTTCCATGAGCTGCTGTGCACGAAGGAACTTCTCATCCGGTGTAGTCAGCGCCTCGTTATCCATCTGAGCCAGCTTATTCAACATGACCCGATGTTTACGAGTACCCTTCATGATCAACCGCATCAAGTCGACTGTGCCATCGGCGTTGATAACGTCGGGCATCAGCAGGCTGAGGTCTTGCACTGCTTTGCTGTTGTCATAGTCAGGCTTACGACCGTACAACCCGTCGGTTTGTTCCTGGCCGCGTTTAGGCAGCACCGGGTCGATGTAACCCAGCTTAACCATGAAGTCGTTGAGTACACCGGTAGACGCCATGGTGTAAGCACCCATCGCTGGCTTACAGGTCCAGAAGTTGTTCTTGGGTGAGTCCGTCAGGAACGACAGGAACTGAATGCCGATGCTGATCAACTGCATAGGCCAGAAAGCAATGGCAGTAGCCGCCTGACCCATGTAGTACGCCAATCCTGGAGCACGACCTTTGTTAGCAATGATCGCAGCAGTAGGGCTGAACATGTTGGTGATAAAACTCAGCAGACCAGCAAACTGAGGTACGCTCGGTGTAAGGGTCAGCAGGGTTACGTTGTTCTCGTAAACCTCTTTGTACATACTACCCATGCCACCTTCAGACGAGTTCAGGAAGCGGCTGTAACGAGGATCGGTAGCAGGGCTGCATTGTGGAACAGGGTTAACGTAGCGGTTGTCACCTGTTGCGCTGCTAAACACGTTGAAGTAGCGGTCCCAGTCCATTTGCTGTAACAGGTCGCTGGGTTGTACACCACGTGTAAGCAATCGAAACGACTTGGTGATAATGTCGCGGTCTCGAATTGTTACGGCCATTGATAAATACCTGGTTTGTGAAAAGAAAAAAGCGGAAGTGGGTGTGACCCCACCTCCGTACAATCAGATAGTGACAGCAGGCGAAGTAGGCTTCGAATTGCTCTCCATCGATTTCAACAGTCCAGCAATTGCTTCCAACAGTTCGTTGGTTCTATCCTGCTTACCGGCACCCTCACCTGCAACAGTGGTGAGTTTCTCAATCAAGCCACCTGGATCAGCTGGTGCGGCTTGCTGATTGTTAGCTTGTTGTTTAGGTACGGGTTTGTTGTAACCCTCAGGCGGGAGCTGGCTGTTGGGCTGCGGAACAGCACCAGGGCCAGCAACAGGCCCACTAGGGTTAGCAGTAGAACCTTGGTTACCCGGCAATGGCAGGGAGGTGTACGGACCAGGGATTGCTCCCCCACCTGCTCCCGGCGCAACTTGAGGACCCCCAGCAACAGGGGCGTTGCTTTGCATTGCTGGTGTTGGAGTGGTCGAAGTATCAGGCGGAGCAGAAGGCATCTGACCAGGATCGTACTGCTGACCCTTTTCAGTTACCGTACCACCCGCTGTTGTGTCCTGACCTGCTGGCTGATTAGCCCCAGACGCTTGTGCAAACTTGTCAGCTGCTTCCTGGGACTTGAAGCCCACATGGACGTGACCACCAGTAGCACCAGCCGAAGCCTTAGCGTACTCGTTAAGCAACAGGAAGTCAGCAGGACCCAAGTTAGCAGTCCGCAAGATACCCGTTACAATGCCAATGGCTTGACCCGCACCACTTGCACCGTTGGTCAAGGTAAAGTCCAACGCCAAGCCTACAGCATGCTTGGAATTAGGCTTAGTCCGTTTATGGAAAGCGTCGTTCAGCGCAGAGAAGTAGCGGAAGTTAGGGACCTGAGTCTGGATCAGTTGGGCCAGACGGGTAATACCAGGATGGGAGTTACCCCCAGCGATAGCCTCTCCTGACTTAAGACGCAAGCCACTCGAGTTAATACCTGTACCACCACCGACCAGAGACCCTGGCTCACTAGGAGCCGCGTTCCCGTAGTTTCCACCGTAATCCGCACCACCTCCTCCTGGAGCCATCAAACTTGGAGGCGTGCTGTAAGCAGCTGCGTTGCGAGAACCACCGCCTGGAGCCGCACCAATCTGAGGAGTGTTACCACCACCGATCGTTGGAGCCGGGCTGCTGCCACCACCGTACATCGAACCCGCACCTTGAGTAGGCGCCGTGTTCGTACCCTGCGCAGCAGCATCGTCAGCTTTCAACTGGCCGCTTTGCAGTTGTTGCAGGTAAGAGGTGTAGAGCTGGAACCGCTTAGGCATACCCGGCAGTTCGTTACCACCATTCAAGCCAGTGGCTGCACGACCGAAGTTACCGTCCTGGGTGATGCTTTGCAACAGCTTACTGTTCTTGTAGAAGTTAACCGCGATAGCCGCCATGACGTTTGGATCGTTAGACGCCAACTCTGGATTGTTGACCAGGTCGATACCCAGTTGTTGTCCAATGCGAGCGTATTGCGCACGACCCGTCAGTTGTACCAAGCCACGACCACGATACTTCCACCCATCCCCTGGTGCAACGTTACCCAGTGTCTGGCCTTTACCTCCACCGTAAACAGTGTTAGCAATAGCCACAGGACCTGCTGCAATAAGCGCACGCGCCTGCTCCAGACTGGTTACCTCGCGGAAAGTCTTCACCAGATTATCAGGGGTGGTGTAACGCATGTTTTCAACAGTACGACCGTAGCCTTCGGTCTCGTAGTTGGTAAGTGCCAACATCTCAGCAATAGCGCGAGGGTCAGTAAAGCCCTGTTTCAACATCTCGCGAATGATGAGCTGCTCTGCCAACTGCTTAGGTACCTTAACACCGTTATCCTTACCATCGGCTTCCTTCACTCCGCTGAGGTCCAGGTGACTTGTGTCGCTGGAGCCGGTCAGTGGCTGGTAGCCGTAAGAATTACCCGGGGTCTGATAAGCACCGCCCAGGTTAAAGGTGTTACCGGTCCCCGAACCACGACCGGTGCTCGTACCGTACTGCCCACCCAAGCCAACGTCGCGACTATTTCTAGCCTTGCTCACATCATCGATGTTTGCCTGCTTCGTTGTAAAGGCACCACCCGTCTTGTGAGGGGAGATGGCCGTAGCCCAGGACTGGGTGTTGGTTTTACCTGCTTCCTTCTCAGGATCCTTCAGCTTAGCCGTTGTACTGGCTTCACCAAGCACGTTCAGCATCCGGTCTACCCGGTCTGGTTTACCTGGAGATACCGAGTCTTTAAACGGTGCAGCCCTGACATTCCAAATCGGTACAATCAACCCAGCGCCTGGTTCCGCCTTGGTCTCTACCAGCCCCTTGGCGATCTCATAGCGTGCGGTTACCGACAGGGTTCTCCACACCACACCCGGATTACCACGACGGTAATTTTGGATGAGGTTGAAGTAGTTGATGAGGACTGGCATGAAACGGTCTTTAAACCACCGGCACCAGTTATCTGCATCACCACTGTCAACGCGGAAGGAATCCTTGAAGAGACCGAACATGTCACCTACTTGACCCTTGAACTGAGCACCCCCTTCAGAAATAACCATCAGGGATTCACAGTGGCGTTCCAGTTTCAGAACGGCTTCCACACGCCAGGTCAAGTCCAGGTCGTTACCGTAGCACGCCAAACGAATGCCAGTGAGCATATCCACCGGGCGATTGTCAGGCAGCAAGTCCTTAATAAAGACCTGCGCGGCTACTGCACTTACCTTGTAGCTGCTGTTCAGTTGCCCCAGCTGACTGTCGATCTCACTCAAACGAGTCTGAGCTTTGATCACAGCCTGCAACTTGTCATTGCTTTCAAAGAAACCACGAGGTGCATTTACAACGGCTTGCAGACTCGCTTGTTCCTTCTTCAGCGACTCCACGCCTTGAGGAGTCTTGATGGCTTCGGCATCAGCGGTGGTATCGGTTTTGCGATTGATGTACTGTCGCAGCTCATCCAGCAAGTTGTTGCAGCGAACGACGGTTGCCTTCTCACCAAGAAGCGGTGTGTCCGGATCGATCTTGGCAACAATCGAATACGGAAATGGCATCACCGAACCGAGGGTCTGGTTGACCTGCTTGGCTACCTTGTAGACGTCTTGACTTACAGCATCGTCGTATTCCTTTAACGACTTCAACTTGACCACATCCAGACAGGCCATGTAGGTCAGGAACACCGGCTTGAAACGACCGTTGAACCAGCTGAAAATACTTCCCAGTTGTTGCTTGCTGTTAGGGTCAGTGATGAACGCCTTGAGGATCTCTTGAAGCGGAGCCTCTTTAGAGAACGATGCACGACCGTTGCCGATGACCACGAAGTTGGTGAGTTTCTCCTCAACTTGCAAGATCTTCTTAGCGAGGTCACTGTCAGGATCCGACACACCGTATTGTGTCATGCGGAGTTCGAACTGCTTACCTGAACCACGCTTAACGTAACGGTAGATGCCGTAGCCGACTGCACCGACCGCCAATGCACCCAGAGTTATCGGGTTAAACAGCAACGGAGCCGCGAGACCCCAACCTGCCGACAACGCAGTACCCGCTGCACCGGCCATGGCACCTACACCGATGTCAACGCCGACAGCCGAAGCGACACCCGCAGCCATCTGATACCCACCCACTACAGTAGTAGCAGTAGAAGCGATATCACCAAGCTTCTCGAGCGCACCACCCTCGTCGATCATCCCCGAGTTTACCAGTGCATCTACGCCAAAGTTCATCGCCATGCCAGCGCCCAGTTTCCAACTACCTTTACCAACACGACCACCAGGAGTACGACGGCGAGCACGGGCAGCGTCTCGCTGAGCTTTCGTGCGTTTCTTCCCTCGCAGATGGTCAAAGGTATCAGCACCGGCATTTGTAATACTGCCTGTGCGCAGAAGCGTAAAGATTCCCTTCGCAAGCGCTCCAATCCCTGTGGCGATGGCGGGCAATGTCTTGATACCAATGCTGGCAAAATTACCCAGCGTCTTGAAGCTGTTCCACCACGAACCAGTGAAGAACTTGGTAAGACCGAAGATACCACCGGCAATTGCACCCAGACCGTCTTTCAACAGACCAAAGATACCCGTGCTTTCCTTCTTCTCCTTGTCTCCCTTTCCACCGAAGAACCCAAAGCCCTGGCTCAACTTGATCATGGCATCTTTGGCGTCTTCGTCTTTCTTCTCCTTAGCCTTTTGAATCTTGTCAGCACGGGAGTTAAGACGGTTGTCCTCGGTAGGCTGTTCACCCAACTGCTCGCGAGTACGCCGCTTGATCTCTTCCTCAACATTTCTGTAGAGACCACCTTTAGGTTTGGTATCTTCCGTCTCCCGACGTGCCAACTCCTCAGGGTGTACTTCTGGCTGTTGTGCAGCTTTTGGGATCTCCAGACGATCGACCGGTCCTACCGGTTTCTTGTCATAGGCAGTTGCTTTGAGCTTGACCTTCAGCTTTGGAGGTTTAACATCCGTTACAGGGACACTAACCTCGTCATCGCTAGTCGGACCAGTAGAGGGTGCCAAAGGCATCTCCAGCGCGTAGCCCCAGTGCTTCAGCAGCAAGTGGTAGATACGATCGACTGCGTTGACGATCGGGCTGTAGTCGGCTTTAAGGGCCTTCATGGTGGCGTCCTTGGCCTTACCGAACGCAGGTCCCGCCTTTTCCCGTGCTTTGTTGAACAGATCCATGGTCAACGCGCCGAACTTCTTACCGGCAGCACCCAACTTGTTGATGCTCAGACCCATCGAGGTTTTCAGACCGCGGTCGTATTCCTCTTGGGTAATGATGACCTCACCGTTCTTGTCATAGACCGCTCCATCGATCTCATGCCAACCCGTCAGCTGGACCGCCTCACCACCCTCACCACGTTTCCAGTATTCACCGGTGGCAAAACGCTTGCCCACCAACACTGGGGAGGACTCACCCTCCTTGTAAACGTCCATCTGGTGGAAACGGTTAACGATTCTGTCCTTTAGAGCCACTGCACGACCAAATGGATCCATCCACTTGAATGCCTTGACCGCAAAGTCCCGTATCTTGTTCAACCCGCTGAGCAATACTTCCTTGTTCTCTTTGGTAAAGAGTTTAGCTGCCAATCGACGCGCACCAATGATGGTGTCGTTGGTCATGTCCTTGACACTACCGGTGATTTGCTTCCAGGACGTAATGAGGAATCCTTTCGTCGCATCGTAGTAGTTGCGGTTGGCCAGCTTGTTAGCTTCCAGGATCGGAACGTCGGAACCTTCTTCGTAAAGGTCTTCACTATCCAGAGCCTCACGGGCCTTGGACATGCTGTGAAACCTGCCGTAAGCCAATGCCACCGCAGCACCACCACCCAGCAATGCAGCTGCTTTAGGGTCATGGAACGCATAAGCAGCAAGGCCACCCAGGAGACCACCCAATACCAGAGGTTGAGCATCCAGCAGCTTGTCCACACCCTTGTTGAACATGTCCTTCAGGTTGGTTGCTTTCAGACGGTCAATGATCGACCGCTTACCGGCAGTGACATCATGCTGGTCTTCTGAAGTTGGCGGCTTGCCACCACCCGGTTGACCATTGAGGATACGGGTCAGGAGGTCATTACGTTCACCACCCATTTCCACCAGACGCTTAACCTGCTCGTTCAGAGTGGTCATGCCGGCATTCAACGGATCCAGGTTCAACATCTGAGCCAGAGGGTTGCTAGGACCACCCATGTTGTTGATGGCCGTCTTCAAATCACCGATACTTCCCAGTGATTCAGTCAGCTTGTCCATTCCTTGGACTTTAAGACCCTCTGGGGAGCCCTCTCCGGGGATTACAGGCGTTCTGTTGCCGAAGGTCGGCACAGTGTAGGGGAAACCACCAAAGCTCCCTGGACGCGTCGGGAGAGGGGCGCGATCAGGAATGGTCGGATTGCGACGGCTAGGGTCCTCAATGTAGGAGGCAATGGCCTGCTTGATCATGTCCATGTTGATGTCATCACGGTTATACTCGTCCGTGGTGACCAACCCCGATTCTTTCAAGGCATCGTAACTACCGGTGCCTTTATGAATGTCCAACTGTGCAGCAATATCCGGAACCAGGTTGCCAAGGCTTTTAACAGCATCGGCCACACCGACAACATTCTTACGAGCCTTTTCAGTTGGCAGGTAACCAGCCATCTTGATACGGTCCGCATCGCTACCTCCTTCAAAGGCGCTGATGTGATCGTCAGTGATGTCGAACGCAGCTTTCATGGCACGACGGATTTCTTTAGCAACCTTTGGGGATACCCCGGAGTGCTCATCCAGCTTCAGGAAGTTCCAAGGCGTAAACGCCTCTTCCTTATCGCTACCCATGATCAGTTCCATCGACAGCGCTTTCTTGGCCTCAGGGCTGAGTGCACCTAAACCCAGTTGGTCAATCGTGTCTGTGATGTTGTTGGAGGACGTAGCCACCGAACTGAAGCTGTTACGGTCGATAACCTTGTTAACAACGTTGTTAACCTTTTGTTCATGCGAAATGAAACGAGCCTTCACGTAGTCATACGACATAGGCTTCATACGGTCATCACCGGTACGTTGTTTTTCCAACGACAGGTGAATCTGGCTCAGCCACTGAGGAATGATTTCGTTCAGGGTACGGTCACTGCGACGGGTCCACTGTGACTGCTCGTAGCTATCAGCTAACGTACGGTTAGTCAGGGAGTAACGGCTACCACTGCTCGACCAGGTGTTCTCATACAACGCACCCAACCCTTTGTTAGCAGTTTTCTTCAGGGTGTTGAGGACTTCCCATTCCAGCTTAGGAGTAGGCTTGGCACCAGGCGGTAACGAAGCCAGGTACTCGTCGTAGTTCTCGTGAGCATTAACGTCCATACCACCTACATAGTGGCGCTGCATGGCGTTAACCAAACCTGCTGCGTTACCAGTGGTGTAAGTCGCTACGTTACCCAGATCCTCCATTCGCTTATAGGCGTCTTCTGCCCACTTCGCTTGTTTCGGATAGTTCTTCTTGAACTTGGCTAGGTACTCACGTGCCTTACCGGACTTCATGATGCGAGGCAGCTGACTGATGAACAAGCCAGCCGCGGCATTACCAGCGATGTCACCGAGATTGAGGGTCATGCCCTCAGTCATCTCAGCAGCCATGCGTACAGAGCCTACAACGTCACCTACGGCACCGATCGTGCCAGTCCGTGCATCCTTACCGAACTTGTCGTTGATGAACTCAGAGATGCCACCGAACTTGCTCTTGACCGTGCTGAAGAACTGCGAGCGGATTTCTTTACGAATAGCCTGGCCGTGAGAGGTCTTCTCATAGTCAGACATCTTCGAGAATTCGCGGATGCTTTTCAATTCAGCGATAACGCGGTGCTGCGCTACTTCCTGGAACTTGTAGTACTTGGCATTCGTCAGGTACATCCGCGTCATGACGTTGAGTTGCATGGCATCGTTACGCGCCTGCACTCGACGTTGGAAGTCAACCAACTGTTCCATGAGCTGGTTATTACGCACCAGCGCACGGTTCATGCCATTCATGCTACCAATGGTACGACCACCCACCTCAGACATCATACTCATCGTACGGTCTGCAATGGTTTCCATGGTCGAACGTTCTAGCAAGGAATTGGCTTCACTTGCCTCCATGACCATTTTGACTTCGTCGTCAGTGGTCTCACCCATACGGGGAGGACTGTCGCCGTCACCGCTATAATCGACCTTTTCCCAGTCCGAGAAATCATGGGAACTGAATTTCATCAGTTGATCGGAGATTTTATTAGGACCCCCTTTACCCAGTTTGGTCCCGGCCCGTTGTGCGAGATACTGGAGATCCTGTACCGTCTGGTAACTATCCCCTTTAATCTCCTCCATTACCTCCTTACGGCGCTGGTTTAGCAGGGCGACGTTACTGAACGTCCCGAGCCAAGTATTGGGCAAAACCATTTTGAGGGTGTTAACCCTGGCATCGGTGTCACCTACGGTCTTGCCGACGACACCCGAAAGGAAGCCAGTAGCAAAGCTTCTGATAAAACCTGCTTTGGGTTTATCGAAATCGTCGTCAAAGTCTAGATCGCCACCAAAGGGATCATCGTCCCATGAATCGAAATCATCGGCCATCTTTAACTCCCAAGGGATAATTTTTAAATGAAACCCACAAACCTTACGTTACTGGACTTTAACAAAATCACACCGCCTGTATTTATGCCGGTGACGTCCACTGACGCATTTGAAGGCATGACCCAAAACCTCAATGAGGAAGGTCTTTATTCTCCTGAAATCTTCGGCAAGTTGGGTAGCAAAGAGCGCGACGAAACCGAAGCGTACATTGACACCAAATTAGAAATATTCAACCCAACTTACTTTAAAGCGATGATTCAAACAAAGTCGCTTTACCTCGGAATTCTCAAAGGCACGGAATACGCCGTCTGGGACCCACAGGCCAAAGATTTCATAAAATCCAACCTCCTCGACGGGGAGACTGGTTTCAGTTTCTTTATCAGTCACTTCAAAGAATTGCAGCCGACTCTGTCCGAGAGCTACAAGCGTAAACAAAAGGTTGAGCTGGTCCAACGGTTCAAGCCGATTGCATTGGCTGCCAAGGTCCTGGTTCCACCTGCCGGGCTACGGGACATCGAGTTCCAGCCGGATGGTACTACTGTTGAACCAGAGATCACCGACTTCTATCGCAAGCTTTTGTTCCGCACTCGTGTGGTGTCGCTGGGTAGTAAGGAAGATGGTGACAACCCACTGTATGACACAGTGCGCTGGGGTCTCCAGAGTTCCTACAACGATATCGACCAATACATCTTTGATCTGATGGACGGTAAGTCGGGTCTGTTCCAGCGGCGGGTTTCTACTCGTGGCGTGGTATCGGGTACCCGTAACGTTATTACCGCTCGTAAGGTCTCCAGGGAGCACTTGCACAAAGGGAATGGGGTCAACCCCAACTCGGTGGACATGGGCCTCTATCAAGCGTTGCTGAACTTTCAGTACGTTTGCATTCACGCACTACTCACCAAGTACCTGGGTACCATCTTTAGCCCAGGATCCCAAAACGTCAAGTTAGTCAATACCAAGACACTGGAGTATGAATATGTTGAGGTCTCAGCAGCCGTTGTCGAAAAGTGGTCAACTGCCACAGGCATCTCCAAACTCTTCAACGGTTTCGGAAATGCTCGACTCCGCTCCAAACCCATCATCCTTTCTGGGCACTATCTGGCGCTGGTGTACGACGACGGTCATGATGTTTGTGTCCTGAGTGACATCAACGACCTGCCAGCGGGTAAGGATCGTAAACTGGTGACTCCAATCACCTACATGCAGCTTTACTACCTCTCTTGCCACAAGACGATTGGTGACCAGGTCTCCCAGCAGACACGTTACCCGGTAATTGGTATTGGTTCTATCTTCCCTGCCAAGGTTAACCTCCTGAGCATTGAAGGTGCCAAGCCTCGGGTCATCCGTGATACTGAGTGGGAAGTGCTTGAAGAATGCATGCGCTATCCGCACAACATTGAAAAGCCAGACTACTTTGACGCCATGTCAGTAGACCCAAGTCGTGAAGCCGGTCTCGACTCCGACCACGATGGTGACATGCTCAACAGTAACAGTGTGTGTGCTGAAGACAGCAAGGCTCAGGTTAACGATCTGTTTGGTAAGCGCGAGTATTACATCAGCGGTAGCAATCGGTTCCTTTACGACCCTGTTAACGAACCCATTTTGTTTATGCTCAAAGCCGCCACCAGCGGTATGGAGAAATAAAGGTATGAATATCCCATCGGCGAACACGCTGAGTCCCCTAGACGCTGTGACGGGGGATGAAGCACTCTATCCTCAGTTCTACCGCGCCTTTGTACAGCGTAAGCGTCAAGAGTTGATCGCCCCTGTCTTTATCGGGATTGGCGAGATCATCTTGCCACGTTCTTCGTTGGTTCACTTCTTCCCAAACAACCCACAAGAGATCGGCCCTTCGATTTCTGAAGCCTTTATCAGCAACTACCCTGATGAAGTGTTTATCGAGTTTCCGGCCAAGTACACCCCGGTGATTGGTAGCGGTCGTGCTGTACAGATTGAACCTCGTAAAGTTATCCTGGGTTATCGCGGTTCGCACTACAAGTACAACTGGACCAAGGATATCAACACGGTCTACAACAAGGACAAGGTTCTGATTGTTAAGAGCTACGGTCTTGCCGATATGCTCTGGCATCCACGGGCTTCTCTGTTCATCAACTTCGAGCGGTTCTACAACCACTTCAATCTGTTGATGGACGGTGTTAACGAAGAAGCTGAACGTGGTAAACGCCGCAAGCAGTTCCATCGCATTGACCTGCCACTGCACATGCCGTCGTTTACCGAACTGATGGTCGACTACGATCATTACGTTGAAAGCTTCCGTGACGGTAAGCCATTGGCCAGCAACAAGACTGTACGGACCACCAAGCAGGAAAGTTCCTACTGGTTGATGGACTGGATGGCTTTCCTGTTCGGTGATTACGAATACAGTCTGCTAAATAAGCTTTCTGATAAAGCGATCGAAGATTTCCACCTGATCTTTGTGTTTAACAGTCGTGCGCTGGTGATTCACCTCGGTACACTGAAAGGGTGGTTGGATGCAGAAATGGATCCGAAAGCAAAGCCCAAGGATGGAGACTCGCCAAAGAGCGAGCGTGAGAAACACAGTAAACGTTTGAATGCGTCTAAACGTGTTTACCTGGCCTTGCTTAACCTTACCCGGGGTGGTGTCTCGGAAGAGGAAGTGGTAAAAGAGGAAAAGGAAGATGGAAGAGGAGAAGAAGCAGAGACGGCTGGGCGCCTGGATGCAGAGGCGTCGCGAGCTGAGAAAGGGAAAGGTAAAACATCCGGTGGATCCGGAGAAGGAACGCTTCCTCGCAAAAATGACGGTGGGCGAACTACTGGTCATCCTGATCCTCTCCGTGATGCTTTCGGTGGTAGTCAAGGAGCTGACGACGGAAGTGATGAAGGGACCGGACAAGAGGGAGACGGAACAAATCCTGAAAGCACTGAAGACTGGACCTCACATGTAGATGATCGTCTGCTCGAACAGGATAAAGTGGTTGGCGAAGTCTCCATCAAGAAGGACCCGTTCACCTCGTTTGAAAGTGGGGTATCCGCAGCACTGGAAGAGAAGGCTCGTGAAGGCAGTCTGTCTGTTGCAGAACAGCAGTTCTTCATGCGCAAGGCTACTCAGGTTTATCACATTGAAATGGAAAACGGTCAGAGTCTGGCTGAATACATGGAGATCAAACCAGAGGAGCTGAAGTCACTTCTCAGCGACGCAAAGATCGAAGGTAACTTCCCCACGATTCTCGATCAATCGATGCTCCAGAGCCGTGCCAAGGTCTTGAAGCAGGGTTATGTGGACAAGTTCCTGTATAAGGACATCGCTCGCATGGCGGTGGGTATCCAGAACGCAGGTTTTGCGTTGAACGACTACAAGCATGAAGAGATTCATGGTGTAGAAGGTTCCTACGACGTCATGACGATGCAAGTCCATCACGTTGATGGGGAGCAGTCGACTCACCAGGTTCGTTTCCCTAAGGTGAATAAAGACGGCTCCTTCACTGTTGACGGGGTTAAGTCCCACCTGCAACTGCAACGCATGGAACTGCCGATTCGCAAGATCGATGCAAGCACTGTGCTGCTGACCTCTCACTATGACCGCCAGTTGATGGTGACCCGTAGCAAGAAGGTGGTGGATGACCTGGGGGTGTGGCTGAAGAAACAGATCCTGCTGCGCGCTATGGCTGACAAGGATATCACGTTGAGTCGTGGTAATGGTCGTAACCGTGACTATACCGGTCCGCGGATCTACACCATCCTGGCCAGTCGCTTCCAGTGGATCAACGTGGGTGGATACCTGCTGGACTTCCGCATCGAGAAGTTGTTGGAAGAACATCCTGAGTTCAAGAAGTTTACCAAACCGGACATGTTCCTGGTAGGCGTCAAGAACAAGAAACCAATCACGATCGACAGCTACGGCAACCTCTACCTGGATGGTGTTGAGTTTAACACCTTTGAAGGGTTGATGGGGATCAACTTCAGCAAAGCGCCCAATGAACATGCCGTGATCAACATCAGCGGCTTTCAGTTCCCGTTGGGTGTAGTCCTGTGTTACTACTTCGGGATTGATGACCTGCTGAAGATCATTAAGGCAACGACCCGCAGTGTGCCGATGGGGACGCGTCCTAAGTTGGCTGACGACGAGTACGCCATCCAGTTCAACGACGAGTATCTGATCTTCAACCGTCGTGAGAAACTGACCACTCTGATCTTTGGTGGTATGCCTAAGTTGAACAACATCAGTAACTTCAGCCGGAGTGACCTGAACAACAAAGGTATCTGGGGTCCACTGATGGGGGATCCAAAGGTTCGTCCTTCGCAGTTCCTGGAGATGAACCTGCTGTACAAAATGTTTATTGACGCGATCACCAAAGATCAGTTGAAACGCATGGGTTACAGCGAGTCCTTTCATTACCTGCTGATTGACGCAGCCAAGCTGCTGGAAACTGACTACACCCCTCACGAGGTGGAATTGGAAGAGCAGCGTTTCGTGGGCTACGAGCGTTTCGCGGGTCATTACTACAAGATCATGGTAGGGGCTGCGCGTCAGTACTTCAACAAAGGCAAGGGTCGTAAGCAGAAGCTTGAGATCAACCCTGAAGCTGTGATCATGAGCATCCTCAAGGATACCTCGGTTAACCGAGTGGAGGAAGTGAACCCTATCCACCAGTTGAAGGATCAGGAAGAGTTGACCTTTGGTGGTACTGGTGGACGTAGCGAGATCACAGTGGTTAAACGGGCTCGCGTTCAGCTTAAGAGCTATCGTGGCAAGATCTCCGAGGCTAACAAGGACAGTGGTAAAGTGGGTTTCGTAACCTACACCACCTCTGACCCTCAGATCCTCGACTACCGCGGCAACATTGACACCAAGAGTAAGCCATCTGCTACCTCGCTGTATTCGGTAACAGGTAATCTGGCATTTGGTATGAACAAGGATGATACCAAGCGTGGGATGTTTACCTCGACTCAGGCGTCTCAAGCGGTCAGTGCTGAAAACTACACCATGCCGATCACCCGTACAGGTTATGACAACGTCATTGCTCAACGGACTTCCGAACTCTACAGCAAGGTGGCTAAAGAGGATGGCAAGGTAACGGCAGTCGAAGAGGACTATCTGGAAATCACCTATAACGACGGTACTGCTGAAAAGTATCCGTTGGGTTTGGTTATTGGTGAAGCCAGTGGTGAATACCATCGTCACACCCGTGTTACCGATATGAAAGTCGGCGACAAGTTTACCAAGGGTGAAGTACTGGGCTGGGACAAGCAGTGGTTTGCTCGTGACCCGTTCTGCCCAGGACAAGTGGTTTGGCTTAACGGCAAGCAAGTTCGCATTGCGTTGGTAGAAGACCAGGATACCTACGAGGACTCCATCGCGGTTTCGAAAGAGATCATGGAGGAATCGATTACCCCGTTTCTGACGAAGAACACCTTCGCTGTAGACGTGGATAAGGTTGTGACCTTTAAGGTTAAACAAGGTGACCAAATCGACTACGACGCGATTTTATGCGAAATTGAAGAGAGCCACCTGGCAGGGGCTGGAGATACGAATACTCAAGTCGGGGATATCAACCGTCTGGGGATCAAACAGATTCGCTCCAAGTACCACGGCCAGGTCGTTAAGATCGACGTGATGTACAACTCACCTGTGGAAAAGATGTCGGACAGTGTGCGTAAACTGGTCGCTACTTCGGACAAAGAACGCAAGCGTATGTCTTCGATTGATGGCAGTGTTGCAACAGGTAGCGTGAGTAACAACCTCAACGTGAGTAAGCCTGTATTGTCACCAGGGAAGATATTGTTTACCGTCTACGTCGAATCCATGGATGGTTCTACCACCTCGGACAAATACGTAATTGCCAACCAGATGAAAGGTACCGTCAACGGTGTGATGAAGAAACCGTTGATGACTCAAGACGGTCGTGTGGTAGACGTCAAGTGTAGCTTTAAAGGCGGCTTTAACCGCATGGTACTGAGCTTTAGGGATCGACTGGGCACAAGTGAATTGTCGGTTGGGGTTACCAAACAGGCTATTGCCATTTACAGGGGTAAGTAAAGATGATCTTCCAGACAGTCAACGGAGTTAAAGACATTCAGGTGGTCCTCGGTGAGGGTCAGGTCTACTCCGGCGCTATTGACGGTGTCTGGGGTAATGGAAGTCGGGATGGGGTCCTGAAGATGTTTCAGGACTACCACCTGTTCCTCAACGGGGGGCGCTCTGTGCCCCTGCCTGTTGCCTCAGGAGCTGGCTACGATGTTGCAGTACAAGCGGTTAAAGATATCCAGAGCAACTTGAAACTGGTTGGTCTTTATGCCGGCGCAGTGGATGGCATTCCAGGTAACGGTAGCCTGGGTGGTTTGCGTCAGGTGTTGTTCAGCTATTCCAAGCGCAACAAGCTTCCGTTCTACGACCTCGGTTGGAGTACGCGAGTTCCAGCGGCTTTCAGTATGAAGGTTCGTGACTGGTGCAGCAAACAAAACATGTTCCCGGGTGCAGCCTCTGCATTGATGGCCTGCATGTGCTTTGAATCAGGCGGTACTTTCCGTCCTGATAAACAGAACAACGGCGGTAGCAACTACTTCGGTCTGATTCAGTTCGGTACTGCGGCAGTGAGCGACCTGTCCAAGACGTACGGGCTGAATATCACCCTGGACGACGTCAAGGCCATGAGCCAACTGGATCAACTTGATCTGGTGTTCAAGTATTTCGAGATGTGGCAGAAGCGTGGCAAGGTCTACAAACGTCTCGAGGATTTCTATCTGACGATCTTCTATCCTGCTGCGGTGGGTAAAGGTCCGGACGAAGTCCTGTTCCGCAAAGATTCTCCTGTCCCTATCGAAGCCAAGTCTTATCTGCAAAACAGCGGGTTCGACATTGACAAGGATGGCGACATCACCGTGGGCGAGATCTGTGCTCGTCTCTACGACATGTATTACCAAGGGATGTCGGTCAAGAACCGCGTCTCCAGCCCTTCACCACTCTAACCCTACCAGGAGATCGGTCCGATGACTGATAAAGAGCAACTCATCACCAACATCGTCACGGTCGCCAATACCGTGGAGGTCGTTAAGCGGACCCTCGCCAAAGTAGGGTTGCAATTCCTTGCCCCACTGGGTGAATCCGTAATGGATGAAAAGATCAGCAAGGCCATCGTTGCCTGTGTACAAGGAGCGTCGAAATGATTCGCGAATCCAGTATTGCACTTGGCGAACTGATCGCCGTAGGCGGTGGTACCTTCCGTCCTGGTCCTGTGATCGCCGGCCTCAATGGTGAATCCGGTGGCGCTCTGGCCTTTACTGACAACTTCCGTCAGGAGATCATGGAAGCCAGCCAAGGCAACATGCACACCGAGGCCGTCGAAGGTGCCTCTGATCGTCTGGCCGAGATCATCCGTGACTCCCTGGGTAACATTCGTACCTACGGTGTGCCGATGGCTCGTCGTGTGTTGAAAGACACTCAGTTGCTGTATTCGCGTAAACAACTGCAAAGCCTGACCGAACAGTTGATCGACGTGCAATACATCAACGTGGACAACGGCTTCTTCGAATCGGCGTTGTATCCGACCGAAGTACGTGACAAGTCAATCACCTACACCGGTGTTGACCTGAAGCTCCTCAACCAACTGAAATGGCGCTGGCCTGATCAGAAGGAAGTTCTCGATTTCATCGGGGCTACTCACGGTGACCTGATCGCCATCCTCGAAGACGATGACGAAAGTATTGGTGACGCTTGCAGCCGTATCGGTGATTTCGGTGAACTGGAAAACCTGTTCGTCAGCAAAGACGGCATCTTCGACTTCTCGCAGATCAAGTCGGTGCGTTTCGTTCTGCTGCTGAAGATGTATGTCCTGTTGACCAAGATGTACTTCAGCGAAGATCCTGCGCCTTGGCTGGTAACGGGTGAGTTGTCGACCTATCGCAGCTTCGTCAGCCTGCTGTGGAACGGCATGACCCTGTACCTCATCAAGCTGAAGTCGGTGGTAGCGGTTTACCGCCAGCGTCAACTGGTGATCGTAGCTGAGAAGTCTGCTTCGCTGACTCCACACAGCCAGTCGCAGTACGGTGATACCCGTTTCATGCAAGCCAAGCTGAAGGTGTTCTACACTAACAGCATGCTGGACAAGATCCAATCGGCCCAAGCGGGTTTCACCGAAGCGATCATGGGTTACCACTGGGCGAACCTGACCGGTAACACGATGACCGTGACTGACTTCATCAACGATGTAGGTCGTGGCAAGGCTCACGCCAAAGCTTACTACGATCACATCCACGAGAAGTTGTCGGTACAGTCGCGTGATCTGTTCATCAAGGGCGGCATCAAGGCGATCTTCGATTTCATCAGCGAGAGCCCTCAGCTGTTGGAACGCACGAACATTGCCCGCGGTGCTAATCAGATGCTGATTAGCTGGGTTCAGGCGAAGTTCGCTAATGAGCTGGAGAAAGCGCATTACATCCTGGCCGAACGTTTCAACGGCGGCGACGTGATCGAAGTCGGCGTGGGTCCTGATGACGGTGGTGATCCTCGTCTGGATACCTTGCTGGAAACCACCCTGATCCCTGCCTTCCTGCGTGCCTGTGGTGCCACTCTGACGGCTGACGTCATTGAAGCCACCTTCGTGGACACGAGCAAAGAAGACAACGTCATGGACAAGCGTGAGCGCCTGACCGTAGCGGTAGTCAACGAACTCGTGAAACGCCTGCTCGGAGCTTAACCGATGGACGTCGGCAATCTCAAGCACGACCCCAAGATTGCAGACCGTCTGTTAATTGAACTGGAAGATGGGTCCGTTATTGCTAAACGCGATTTCGAGATCCATCTGCCTAAACGTTTTGTTGACAGCGGCATGGCAGTGGTAGGGGAAACAGTCACAACGCCTGCGGTGCTTGGATTGGTGATACCAGGGGACAGTTACGCACCTCTGGTTTCATTGATGGACATTACCCTCGTACCGTTGAGCATTCGTGAAGTTGCAATCAAGGGTTCCCAGTATCTGGTGTTAGAGTTTACCAAAGGCGACACGGTAATCGAGAACATCAACGTGCTGCAAGAACCCAACCAACCGTATGCGTATTACATGGAGTTCCTCTACTACGCCAAGCGTCCTTGGTATGTGGTGGAAAATGCGTTGTCGTCGATGTTTGACTTCGCAGCTTCTGAGAGCGGTGATCCCGTAGGTAGTAGCCCTCAGGTAATGCGTGTCTACATGTCATTAATGTTCCGTGATCCAGATAACCTGGAAAAGCCGTACCGGTACAGTAAGGCGATGTTGGAAGGACGACCTCCAGTAATTGTGGGTCTTAATAACAGTGGGCTCCTGATCGACGGTACGTTCCCGAAAATCATGGGTGGTTACCAACGCGACAACACGGTAGCAGCTATTGTGAACCCTGATGACCGTGTTACTGACCTGGAGAAGATTATTAAAGGGGTCCCAGTATGAGCCAGATACTTACATTTGGTAGCACGGTGTTGGAAGGTAGTGGTAAGAAGGGTATCCTGAAGCCAATGGAACCCAACGGTCTCTACTACCTGATGAACGCGGGTGGTTTCAACATTAAAAACCGTGGTGGTGTGGGTTATCGCTTCAATGACTATGTCAAAGAGTGCATGAACCCAGAGAGCGACCTGAACCGTCGTGCAGCGGAAAACCAGCTTTGGTGTGAAATGGGTCACCCTCCCCAGTTCTTCTGGGAGCGCAAAGACGGGCGAATTATTCAAACGGCTATCACGGATCTGTATCAGTGGATTCACCGTTTGCGTACAGTGCTGGAACCCAACGTCTGCGCGTCGATTCGCAAGATCCATTTCATCATGACCGGTGGTGACCGTGATCCTGTATACAACAAGGTAGAGATCCGTTCATTCGGTCCTCTCAAAGAAGTATTCCAGGACAGCATCGAAGATCCGGACATGAATACCGCGATCTCCATCCGCACGGTGACCAAGCCACAGCAGATGGGTGACCGTGTCCGTGAAGTTGAATACTGGACAGGTTACGACGTGGTGATGGAGCAGGGCATGTTGGAGGCCTGTAAATACCGCACCGCGGGTCTGGAGGACTTCTTGTCTTCGGCTCTGTACAACCCAACCCCGGCAGAAGTCGAGGCGACGGTGGATGAGTTCCTGTTCATGTGTAAGCAGACCGTGCATGGCGAAGCAGCCAAGGCTCGTTTTGCAGGTACTGAAAGTTACGAGCGTGTTACCTCGATGATTCGTGAAGTAGAACAACGTCTTCGTGGTCAACACGACAAGAAGATTCAGATTGTTCGCTCCAACGCTCTGTCGATCTTCAAGTAAGACCCTTATAACTGCTACTGGGGACCGTCCCCAGTAGCAGTTATATTTATTCACGGCAGCACGATAGTTATAGCAATTAGTGCATTTTGTTAAAAACCAAGAGGACGAAGTAATGGATACTCAATCGCGTGCAGCCACTCAGCTGTTGGAAACACTGTCTTTTGTAAACACGCTGCGCGAAGTCACTGGCGGTGTCAACATTATTCAGGCTTTGCTGGAAACTTCCGCCAAAGAGTGGCTGAACTCCAAAGACGCCAATACTGACATCCACCTGATCCAAGGTGTAGCTGTCAGTACGAAGAAGTCTGACGCGGTACACGTCTACATCGCCAAGATCGTGGCACAGCACATGCGTTCGGTGGGCAACCGTCTGACTGCATGGACCAAAGGCACTATTGCCTCCGAGAACCACACCAACGTGGCTATCTCCAACCGTATCAGCGCGGGTGACTTCCACACTCATGTTGATCTGTTCAAAATGGTTGCTGGTCGTCTGATCGGTTTCGATGACGGTCTGATTGACTTTGCTCTGGCGGTTACTCCGCGTGAAAAGGCTGAAGCTCTGGTTGCCTACATGGCCACTCGCTTCGACCTGTCGGAAGATCGTACCAAGGCGTTGTTCGACTATCCGAATGCTACTGACTTTGCTGAAGTCATGTTCGAGAAGCAGGGCTTTACCAACGAGTACTTCCTCAAGACCATCGGCCAGGTTATCGCTTACTTCGGTGTTCCTACCAGCGACGGCGGTAGCCACCTGAGCGATCCGTTCGACGTGCTCGACATGTTGGCCACTGATGCTGACTTTGATCTGCTGAGCGAAGCCTCTGCACTCCTGGGCGTCACCATCCACACCGTGATCCTCGACAAAGACGATCAGGATCCACAGGGTACCGTTGCTCATCTCCGCAAGATCTTCGGTGATGTAAAGTTCATCTCTCCTAACGGCGTAGTGGAGCTTGGTGAGGAGGGTGAGGTCACTATCCAGTGCAACTCCATGAAGTCCGTTGCTGAGCCAGAACCAAATGCTATTCGTAGCACTCTGGTAGGTTAAGTAAGTAACTGTCCAGGTCTGTTGTTTGGGTTAGAAATTTTCAAGCCTATATTACTATCCCGAGCAACAGACTTACCGTCTGGGGGGACGTGGACACCACCTCTTCTTGCTTCCTAATTTCTCACACACCTGTACTTACGAGGTTTACAATGAGCTTGAATAAAGAATACTCCGCAGCACAAGACGCAGCTGTTAAAGAACTGGTGGAAAACGTCACCTACAACAAGGCCACCAACCACGCTACGTTCGACGCTGCGAAACTGGAACTGCCGGAAGACATCACTCCGGAATCGATGCAGGCGCACGTTACCTACATCAATCAACTCTCCGGCCAGGTTGAAGTGGCTACTGCACAAGTGGCCCGTGATCAGTTTGCTGACAACAAAAAGCTGACCACTATCGACGGTACCCTGGACTTCGGCGGTTTCACCATCAACTCCCAGCACCACCTGCAACAGCAAGTGGGCGACGATCACATGTACGGTATCTCGACCACCGCGATCGACTACTACCACAACGAAGAACAAACGGACTGGTTGCAGGAACATCGTGACCAACACGTAGCGCTGGCCACTGCGTTGTTCAGCTAACACCACACAGTAGTAAGGATGACTAGGGAGCGATCCTTAGTCATCCACTATTACGCTTTTTTCATTTTTGGGGTAAAGAATGAATCCCGACTACAGGAAGTTATATCGCGAGCTAGATAAAACGGGGTTCTTTACCGACCGTAAAACCGAATCGTCTATAAACGGTTTCAGGATAACTTATACTCTTACCTTCACCATGAAGCCTAACGGTGTTAATATTACCTGTGCGATACCAGGACATAATCGCAGTAAGGGAAAGATTGCTGTTCCCAAGGTACGTGTTGTAGAGTTCTATTCTGACGGCAGTGCATGGGTTGCTCAGCCAGGTAAGTTGGATGACGCTATTCAAGCGGTTGAGTTGCTTATCGAACAACGTAAAGCGATAGAGTAATATCCGCGATCATTAGAGAGTTCAAGGGGGGAATAAATGAACACTAAACTCAATAAAGCAGATACCAAAATGCCACGTATAGACTATCGAGACGCAGTGGCCAATCTAGCGTCTGAAGAAAAGCTCCGCTTCGAAGGTAACCATTACAAACCCCAGAAGGCTGAACCAAGTCCCTTCGGCGACAAAGCCATAGGTGTTGACGATCATCCCTGGGTAGCTTGGCGTCGCGGTCACTACTCCACCCCAGTAGGTGCCAAGGGTGACGAACATCGGCGAGCTCTTATTGACGTACTGGAGAGTGAGCCACTGCGTCCTATCAACAGCATCAGTCTGGTGAACTGTGAGCGCGAACGTCACGGTCATTTGACACTGGGTTGGGTAATCTGTATGTACTACAACTTCGGCGGTAAGTCCTGGGAAGAGATTCACCAGGTCGGAGTTAACCGCATTAACTATTATCGTGAACACGGTAAAGACTAATAAGGGGTAATAACGACATGTTGCATCCGGATGATTATACCGAAGACATGGGTCTGACCCTGGGCTTGGTGCGTAGCGAACTCAAGGAGTTGGTAGACGGCCGCACGTTTACCGATCAGCAACAACTTGCGGGTGGTATCGATACCCGCTATTTCTTTTTGCCTGATGGTTTTGCCGTTATGGCTGGTACGCGCCACTTGGGCATTGATTCCTCCAACCAGCCGGTACTGACTTTCAGTGTTATCTCTAAGCCGGTTACTGTAGTTATGCCGGACGGTACTACTGCATACGAACTGATGTTCGCAAGCTTCCGGGATGAGCGGTCAGACTGCATCTCACTGGGGATGGAACGTGGCGTTGATCATCAAGATATTGTCATGCATGAATGCATACAAGATCAAACGATCACCGCTCCAGGAATAATCGATGTTATCAGTACTTTGAATAAGGCCAGTGAGGCGGCGCTCAAAGGAGCTGTTCTGTACCCGGTAGGTCGTCAAGTTAGTGCTGGTTTTCGCTGCACTACCTTTCTAGGATTTATGACCACACCAACCACTGGTGAAGACTGCCGCTCTTTACACATGGCAGTAGCTGGTGAAGGTGAGTACGACATCAGACACCCAGGTGATCAGCATCGTTATGTCTCCAATGCCTGGGTCTCTGCCAATCGGTTGTTGACTGATCCCAATACCTTTGAAAAACTCTGTCCGTGGTCTGTTCAGTTTGTTGAAGCGCTGCGCGCCGAACAACGGAACTGGACACCATCACACGAACAAGGTTTGAAAACCATCTGCTAATCGTTATACCAACCAGGAGCAATACCCATGTTGTTGAAGACTATTCCTAAAGGCGCCGAATTCACTTACGGCGTACACGGCCCATCTCTGGCTGCTATCGTCGCTGACAATGCGTTCACGCTGCTGCCACAAGAAGAGCTGCATCACAGATTGTGTGCACTTGATGATATCACCATGGGTTCGGTACGTGGTCTGAACGCCAAGTTCGAACTGCTGCGTCAAGGCATCGGTTACATCTTGTTCTACCGCATCATCCAGAACCTCCAGCAAGATCGCCCCCGGGTTGTCTTCATGGTCTACCGTCGTAACAAGACCAACAACGAAGGTCAGTTGACGTCCAAGTTGAGCCTGGGCGCCGGTGGCCATATCGAAGGTTACGACGTGTCGTATCACATGCTCAGCGACGCAGGTCTGTTGACTCACACCCCGCTGATCGACATGAACGAAACCACTGACGACTCCGTTGATCGTGAAGGTGGCGAAGAAGTCAAGTTGTTCGACAAGGACAACCAAGACGTTACCCATTACGTAATGGGCGAGGCCAAAGAAGCTGGCTTCAAGAAGGTAGGCTTCGTTATGGACAGCAAACCTGAACCCGGCTACGTCGGCAACATCCACTACGGTGTGGTGTATGCCATCGATGCTTCTGAAGCCGTTCGCTTCGACATGGCTGAGCCTCAGAACGACGCTGTTGCCTGGGCAACTGCTGACGATCTCAAGAACGATACGCTGTTCAAAGATCCAGAAGTGCCTTTCGAACCATGGTCGAAGATGATCGTCGATCAGATCGATGCTGTTGAAGACTACATCCTGACGCACTTCGCTCCGGCTGCGTAACTGTAATACCTTGCCCTCTTCGGAGGGTAGGGTTTATTTTTTTGTCCTGTATATTTTGTAAGCAATCGTATTGAACGAGTTAGTAAACTTATCGTATTTAAGAATGGGGAAGTGGTTGTATGAAAGGGCAATTCATCGCTGTAGAGGGGCTGGGAGGTTCCGGGAAGACCAGTGTGCTGGATCGGATGGAAGCTCAGCTGCAACAGGCCAACGTACCTTACGTGCGTACTCGTGAGCCCGGTGGTACCTTCGCCGCTGAGTATCTGCGTAAGCTGTGTCGTGAGGGGATTCCGGACAACCCTGGCAAACTGGATCCGATGACAGTAGCGTTGTTGTTCAATGCTGCGCGTGCCGAGAATATCAAGGACGTCATCAAGCCTGCATTGCAAGCTGGTAAGGTTGTGTTGTGTGATCGCTTCTGTGATTCCACGTTTGCTTTCCAGCAAGAGGCCGGTCTAAAGCAGCTTCTGAATATTCACCTGGCTGCACACGGTGACTTCTTCCCGGACCTTACGTTCTTGTTGGATGGTCATCCTGCAATCTTCCAGAAGCGTATCACTCCAGAAGAAATGGCTCGTGACCAATTTGATTCCATGGCAATGGACAAGTTAAACACAGCCCGTCTGAACTTTGTCAATTTGACCAAGTACCGGATTCACGACGGTAGCTATGTTCTGGTAAACGCCGAGGTCAATCAAGATCAGGTG